>Ga0194137_10000316_pt1 | contig 33895 bp, 35 predicted proteins | sample TARM_MetaG_T3_14_FD_134025 | JGI IMG/M metagenome (GOLD analysis project Ga0194137, IMG submission 134025) | Freshwater microbial communities from Pennsylvania, USA, analyzing microbe dynamics in response to fracking - TARM_MetaG_T3_14 (version 2) | ecosystem: Environmental > Aquatic >... | reverse complement strand
TTATATAATATACCGTAAGGAGAGATATATATGCCACCAAAAACCAAATTTGATAAAACCGTTATTGTAAATGCAGCGTTGGAAATCGCTAAAGAAAAGGGATTGTCCGGAATCACGGCCCGTAGTGTGTCGAAACAGCTGAATAGCTCCGTCGCTCCGATCTATGTGAACTTTGACACGGTGGATGATTTGATAGAGGCTGTGGTCCACAGGGTATTCGCAATATCGGAAGAAATGCTCGCAAAACAAGAGGGAGAAAGTCAGTTTGAAAAAATGGGGAAAGCCAGTCTGGCCTTTGCCCGCGAGTACCCCGTATTGTTTCAGGAACTATCCATTCAGCCCAATCCCTATATGGCTTCCTATGAGACCATAGAAAATAAGATGATTGATGCCTTGGGAGAAGATCTGGAAACGGCGGATTGGACATTGGAGGAACGGAAGCGATTGTTGCTGAAACTTCGGGTATTTCAGACAGGGTTGTCGGTAATGGTATCCAATGGTCATGTACCTTCATGGATTGAGGACCAAGAGCTGGAGCAACTGCTTATGGAAGTGGGAGAGGACGTACTGTTAGCGCATCAAATAAAACGAAGGGAGAATTTGGAATGAAAAGAGATCAATTCATCTCGTCTATGGAAAGTGCCTTTAAGAAACAGGTACAAAAGGATGAGAGTATAAAAAATGCCTATTTACTGGTGCATTCAGAAAAAAAAGGGATTCATCTAAATCTTGCGGAAGGTGAAACGGGAAGTATCCCTGCTAATCCGCAACAGCCGATCTATATGGCCAGTGTAGGAAAATTGTTTACTTCAACGATTATAGGGATACTCAAGGAACAAAGAAAATTGTCCTTTGATGATAGAATTGCTGATCACCTGGACCCTGAACTATTAGAAGGATTGCATCGCTATAAAGGCAAGGACTATTCAGATGAAATAAAGATCAGTCATTTATTAAGTCAATCATCCGGTCTTGGTGATAACTTCCGACCACTGCTGGATGGACTGATGAAGGATACGAATCTAAGTTTATCGCCGAGGGAGACCATTGCCTGGGTAAAAAACAATAAGGAACCCCATTTTCCTCCCGGTCAAGGTTTTAAGTATACGGATACCAACTATCATTTGTTAGGCTTGATCATTGAAAACATTACCGGGGAGGCCTTTCACACAGCACTATCAAAATATATTTTCAAACCCCTGAATATGAGGCATTCCCATATGCATGGTTACTCCGAACCAATGGAAAAGCCCGAGTTGCCCATGGCTGATTTCTTCTATGAAGGTACCCGACTAAATGATCTTAAGGGGTATGGAGCCCTGGACTATTCCGGTGGCGGAGTAGTGGCCACCACGGAAGATCTGTTGAAATTCATGAAAGCCTTGAGGAGCTATGATTTAGTTACAAAGGATACCTTGGATCAGATGAAAAATACAGGAGGTAAACTTGGAACCGGGATTGAATACGGATATGGGATTTGGCAGTTTACCACGGTACCCCTGTTGATGCCAAAGCTCTTTAATTCCTGGGGTGCTGCTGGGGCAACGGGATCTTTTCTGTTTTATCACCCCAAATATGAGACATACTTAATCGGTAGCTTTAACGATTTTTCATATGAAAAAAAGGGAATTCGATTTATGCTGCTAAAAGTGATTAAGCTGCTATCGAAGCATCAATAGTATACTCTACAGAAGTATCAATAGTTTACTCTACACAACTATCAATAGTTTATACTACAATCTTTCTACAATGTTGAATACATCGCTGACCACAGCACTGGCTGTGGGTCTTGAACCCGCTCCGGCTCCTTGAAAAAGTAACTCGCCGGCGTTATCACAGTGGAGGTATACGGCGTTCATTGCACCTTCCACATGGGCTAAGGGATGCTGACGATCAATTTCCTGTAAGGATACGGAGGCGATGATATTACCATTTACTTTTTCTGATTGGGCAAGGAACTTAATAACCTTGCCTTTTGCTTTTGCATCGTGAATTTGCTTCGGGGTTACCGCACTGATGCCCTGGCAATCGATGGAGTCGAGATCCGGCCACTGGCCGAAAGCCAGTCGGGAAAGAATAGCAATTTTATACTTCGCATCATCGCCGTTTACGTCGGAAGCGGGATCCGCTTCTGCAAAGCCCAGCTCCTGGGCATTTAGTAACGCATCTTTATAGCTGCTTTGTTCATTGGTCATTTTGCTTAAGATGTAGTTAGTGGTTCCGTTGATAATTCCCGACACTTTGGTGATTTCATTAGCCACCAGGGAATCATTGATTGCCCTAAGGATGGGGACGGTACCCGCCACAGCTGCTTCATAGAGAAAGACCGCGTGATTATTATTGGCGGCTTTTTCCAAAGAACCATTAGACTTTGCAATAGCAAGCTTATTAGCACTGACCACATGTTTATTCTTTTCCATGGCACTTAGCATATACTCTGTGGCAGGATGCTCGCCACCCATGGCTTCTATAACTATTTTGATGCTATCATCATCCAAGATTTCATGATAATTTGTTGTAAGGAGGGAGGGATCCACATCCTGATATTTTTCAGGATGCCGTATCAAAATTTTTGCGATCTCAATGGAGATTTTCTGTCCGTTTTTCTGATAGATCTTTTCGCTGAGGTGCTCCTGTTTTTCAAGTAGTATTTCCCTCACACCGCTACCCACGGTTCCCAGTCCCAGTAATGCGATTTTAATTTTTTTCATGTTATTCATCTCCTTTTATAATGGTTCCCGATTCATTCGGACTGTTAGTATTTCTGATATGAAGCGCAATATTTACGCTTTCAACCGGTGGAATGGCATCGGGGTGATAGACCTGAGCCCCTTTTTGCGTTACTCTGAGAAGTTCTTTATAAGAGAGAAAAGGGATGGTCTTTGCCAAGGGTTCGATATTGGGATCCGCGGTCATAACTCCGGATACATCGGTCCAGTTTTCATAAAGATTGGCACCTATACCTCTGGAGATTAGCGCGCCGGTAATATCCGAGCCACCCCGGGCAAAGGTTTTGACACCTCCCCGGGAGTTGGATCCGTAAAATCCGGGAACAATCACTTTTTCTAACCTTGAAAGGCGATTGTGAATGGCCCGGTCCGTTCTTTTCTCATCAAGCATTCCATTCTCTTTAAAGAAAATGATATCTTTTGCATCAACCAGAGTATACCCCAGAGATTTTGCCATGATCAATGCGTTTACATACTCCCCTCTGCTGAGAATAAAATCCCGATCGGAAGAATTGTGGATTTCCTTAAAAACGCTGTGGATCTCACTACCGAAATCCTTTGTAATTTTTAGGTGGCAAAAAATTTCCTGAAAGCGTGTTTCGATCTGAGAGAGGAGCCCTTCATAGCTTTCATCGGATTCTTTTAATCGATGGATCTCATTAAGTAGATCCGTTATTTTTACATCTTCTTTATACCGCTTTCCCGGTGCGGAAACCACGATACAGTTCCGTTTTTTTCCTGAGGAGACGATGGATTTTACTTTTTGAAATTGCCCTCCATCGGAAAGAGAGGTTCCGCCAAATTTTGAAACTACGGGACTGAACATAGGATCACTTCCTTTTCTGTTTAATTAGATTCCCTTTGTTTAATCTGCAATCTGAAAACTGAATGCAGAGGATGATAAATAATCCGAATAAAAACTTGTGATAATAAAAAATCTGGATGAAAACTTGTAATGTAAATTAAAAGCTATAGTAAAAAAAGAAAATAAAAAAAGATGCTGTATAACTCACAGCATCTTTTAAAATCATTTAAGGTTTGATATATCAATGGAAATTCCTATAAAGGTAAGGATACAAGGATTCCTTGTAGCTTTCTTTTTCCAGTTGATACAGACTCATTAAATTATTCAAAGAAAAGATTCCACTATGAGCGATCCCTGATCGCCCAAAAGAAACTCCGTTTCTTTGCAATCAAGATCATTTAGGTTGTTTGAAGTTTGTTGTCATGGTTACCGTGGTGGTCGTGGTTACCATTGTAGACATCATGGTCGTCATAGTGGTGGTAGTAGTATTCATGTTCAACATTGTTATTTCTCCCTTCAAATTGATTCCTAATTGATTCTTGATTATATATTGTTACTGATTATACACAGATCTTTCTGAATTGTCAAACACTTTTTGTAATTATTTTTTTACCCCAGGGATTTCGCTGATGATAAAGGGTGTTTCCTGATAGACGCAGTAATTCAGCCAGTTGCTAAAAAGTAGATTACCGTGGGCTTTCCACCGTACATTGATTCCCTTTGATCGGTCGCTTCCCTTATAATAATTTTCCGGAAGGGGAGGGTCCGTTTCTTTATTCCGGTCTCGCTCATATTCCTTATCCAAGGTATCAGAATCGTATTCACTGTGACCAAAAACAAAGATCTTTCGGTGATCCTTTGTTGCAGCAAGGTGAACACCGGCTTCCGCGGATTTTGCCAATATGGTAAGGTTCCGGACTCCTAATAAATCCTGCTCCCGACAATGGGTATAACGGGAGTGGGGAGCATAAAAGTTTTGATCGAAGCCTCTTGTTAACACGGTTTCACCGGTCACTTCATTTTCAAAGACTCCGGAAAGTTTATTTTTCAACGAATATTTCGGAATATTAAAGTAGTGATATAGCGCTGCCTGGGCCGCCCAGCAGATAAACATGGTGGAGTACACCCGCTTTTCAGCGAAATCCAAAACCTCAGTAAATTCTTCCCAGTAATCAACCTCAGAAAAATCCATTCTTTCCACAGGGGCACCGGTGACAATCATGGCATCGTAGAAATTGTTCTTAATAGCATCAAAAGTGGTATAAAACTTCTCAAGATGCTCTTTACCTGTGTTTCTACTTTCATAGGAGGAGGTTTTCACCAGATCTACCTCCACCTGTAGGGGCGTATTGGAAAGCATACGAAGAAGCTGGGTTTCCGTTTCGATTTTTGTAGGCATCAAGTTAAGGATGGCTACCCTCAATGGTCGAATATCCTGGGTTTTTGCTCTGCCGCTATCCATCACAAAGATGTTTTCTCGATTCAGGACCTCTTTAGCAGGCAGATCCTTAGGAATAATTACAGGCATAGAGGTCACCTCGTTTCCGTCGAAGTAGAATCTGAGTTTTCTCCAAGGATTGGGATGGTCTCTTCTGTAGCAAAGCGTGTCACGTTGCCACCTAAGGCACCCAAGGCCTGATCAATGTCCTCGATAATATCATCCACACTCTCGATTCCCACGGAAAGACGGACCATTTCCGGTTTGATTCCCGCTTTGATCTGATCCTCCTTGGAAAGCTGTCGGTGGGTCATGCTGGCAGGATGAAGGACATGGGTTCGAAGATCTCCCACATGAACTACAAGACTTGCTAAGTTTAGGGAGTTGATAAAGGACTTACCCTGTTTTGCATCACCCTTGACCCCGAAGGATATAATTCCGCTGCCTCCCTTGGGAAGATATTTTTTTGCAAGTTCGAAGTTGTCTCCGTTATCTAATAGCGGGTAATTAACCCAGCTGACTTTGGGATGATTCGCCAAGAAGTTAGCGATCTTCAGCGCATTTTCACTGTGTCGCTCCATTCGTAGGGCCAGTGTTTCCACCCCGAGATTCGTAAGAAAGGCATTAAAGGGACTCATGGTGTTTCCTATATCCCTAAGGAAGGCCACACGAGCCTTGGTAATGTAGGCCTTTTCTTGAAACTGTTTTGTATAGCTAAGGCCGTGATAGCTTGGGTCCGGATCGGTTAAGTGGGAAAATTTTCCGCTTTTCTCCCAATCAAATTTGCCACTGTCTACAATCATTCCGCCTACGCTGGTGGCATGTCCATCCAGATATTTGGTGGTGGAATGGGTTACGATGTCGGCACCGAATTCTATCGGTCGACAAAGATAGGGGGTGGCAAAGGTGTTATCCACTACCAAAGGAATTTTGTGGTCGTGGGCGACCTTGGCTACCAGTTCAATATCTAAAACATCCACTCCGGGATTACCGATGGTCTCTCCGAAAATTAGCTTGGTATTCTTTTGAATACGGGATGCGATTTCTTCAGAAGTAGCCCGATGGTTGACAAAGGTAACATCAATGCCCATCTTCTTCAAAGTGGAGGTAAACAGCGTAAAGGTGCCGCCGTAAAGATTGGACAGAGCCAGCACATGTTCTCCTGCATTACATATAGTAAGAACGGAGAGAAGTGTGGCCGACTGTCCCGATGAGGTTCCGAGAGCTCCGACGCCGCCTTCCAAGGTAGCGATTTTTTCCTCCAGTGCTGCTACGGTAGGATTACTGATCCGAGAATACATATGACCCTGGGCTTCGAGATCAAAAAGTTTTGCCACTTCCTCGGCTTCGTCGTACTTATAGGTGGTGGACTGAACAATGGGCATAATTCTCGCCTCACCGTTTTTCGGTTGGTACCCTGCCTGTACACAAAGTGTTTCCTGTGCATGACGCTTTACATTGTTTTTCATGATGCATTCCCTCTTTCCATAGTGTATTTTGGTATTACAACATGAGTGGGGAAATAAAAAAACCACACTCAAATAAGTGCGGCTATAGGATTCGTCTACAACACAACACTTATCTTCCAGACGTATTGTCTGCTGGAATTAGCACCTTGGAATTTCTTCCTGGTTGCCGGGTTTCGTAGGGCCAGTCCCTCCACCGCTCTTGATAAGATGTAGCTTGAAAATATTCAGTTGTTTTTAATTTGATTTTTCTATAATACAACAACTCACAAAAAAAAGCAAATGTTTTTTCAGAAAAGTGAAATGATTCATATGTTACAAAGCTCATATAAAGTGTATATATAAATTAATAGTATTGTAACCAATAACAAGGCAAGCACACAAGAGCTTTATGAAAACATGATTGAAATTTACAGTAGAAATGATGATTTGAACATAATAAATTAGAAGGAGTTGAAACCATGTTTAAGATAAAGGTTTTACGTAGGGAGGATATCGAAAATATTTTAAATGTAAAAAGTGTAATTCAAGGGGTCGAAGAAGCATACCGATTCAAGGCAAGAAATGAAGCCGATGTATTTCCGATGATCTTTCATGAGTTTGCGTCGGGTAAAGGGGATATGGATATAAAGGCCGGGCATTTAAAAGGAGCCAACCTATATGGATTTAAGCAGGTTTCCTGGTTTGGTGAGAATCCTGAAAAAGGACTGCCGGCTCTACTTGGTTCCATGATGGTATTTGAAGGGGATACGGGTAGACCATTGGGATTACTGGACGCATCCTATATTACATCCATCCGAACGGGAGCCGCCGGGGCCATAGGTATTAAATATCTTGCAAGAAAGAACTCGAAGAATTTACTGATGATCGGGACCGGAAATCAGGCAATTTTCCAATTAGCCGCCAGTTTAGCGGTACTGGATGAGATAGAAACCGTTGCTGTCTATAATCCCCGTTCCCTTGAAAAAGCGGAAAAATTTGTTGAATCAATAAAAGATACGCTGACCAATGACTTTCTGGCTAAATTCGATCATGATAGTCAAGCGTATGATGAAATCAAAAAAAGATATGATGTAGCATTCCATGCGGTGGATAGTATTGAAAATGCAGCCAATAACGCGGATATTATTATCACGGCCACCCCTTCAAAACATCCGATGATCCGGAAAGAGTGGATCAGAGAAGGTACCCATATCAGCTGCATCGGGTCCGATATGGAAGGAAAACAGGAAATTGATGAAGGGATCTTTGGAATTGCAAGGGTGTTTGTGGATGATATCAAGCAATCCATTCGTGTGGGTGAAACCGAAACCGCTATAAAAAAAGAAGTGATTAAGAGGGAGGACATCATCGGAGAAATCGGAAATTTACTGGAAGGAAGGATCAGCGGAAGACGTACCGATGAAGATGTGACGATATTTGATACCACCGGACTGGCCATACAGGATCTGATTACTGCAAAATATGCGCTGGATTTAGCGGAAGAGAAGGGCTACGGTTCAGAGGTGGAAATTTAAGTATAGCATTTTGTAAAAAAAAACGAGCAATCATTTTCCCATCGGTAAAATTGAAACAAGGGAAAAAAACTGTTAATTGCTATAGGAAAAGCTTTACCTGGAGGGGATCAAATGAAAATAAAAGACTTGAAAGAGTATCTAGTTAAAACAAGACGGGATCTTCACCGAATGCCGGAGCCTGCTTTTAAAGAATATAAAACTTCGGAGTATATTGTAAGCAAGCTGAAGGCTTTAGGTTATCAGGTGGAAAGGGTAGCGGAAACCGGGGTATTGGCTTTTAGAAAAGGCACAAGTGATGAACGACCCATTTGTTTTAGAGCGGACATGGATGCCTTGGAGGGAGAAGAAAAGACCGGCCTTGATTTCGCTTCCACCAATGGATTTATGCATGCCTGCGGCCATGACGGTCATATGACGATGTTACTGGGTTTTGCAGAGTATCTTGCAGAGGTGTCGGAAATAAAGCGAAGTATTGTATTACTGTTTCAGCCGGGAGAGGAGAATGCCGGAGGAGCCGATGTGGTTTTGAAGGACGAGAACTTTAAAAAATATGATATTCAATCCATATTCGGATTTCACCTGCAACCGGAACTTCCGGAAGGGAAGGTGGGTACCAAACCGGGGCCTTTTATGGCTCAAACAATAGAATTCAATATATCCATTGAGGGCAAAGGTTGTCATGGAGCTCAACCGCAAAATGGGGTGGACGCCATTTATGTAGCGTCTCAGCTTGTAAACAGCTACCAAAGCATTATCAGCCGAAATGTGGATCCCTTGGACTCTGCGGTACTAACCATTGGTAAAATCAATGGAGGAACTGTTCGAAATCTGATTGCAGAAAAGGTTAAACTGGAGGGGACTCTCAGAACTTTTGATTTGTCTGTATATGAGTTCGTTAAGGAAAGAATCTTCCAAATCAATAAAGGTCTTGAAGCCATGTATGATGTGAAGATTACTACAGATTTTATCGACTTTTGCCCACCGGTTGTGAATGATGCCGACTTATATGAACGCTTTGTCAACATGGTGGATCCTCAGGAGTTCATAAAAATGGACGCCATGACCATTACGGAAGATTTCGCATTTTACCAAACCGAATTGCCGGGCTTATTTCTCATGCTTGGGATCAAGAACGAGGAGAAGGGTTTTACCTATCCCTTGCATTCGTCCCAGTTTAATTTTGATGAAAGTGTTTTGTTATACGGAATTGAAATATACAAAAGAATCGCTGAAGAATATGATGTGTTATAGGGAATAAGTATGTATATTGATTTAACAGGAGTCAACCACATGGTCTTTTACGCAATAAAAGGAAGTATTATAACCTGCGCCGAAGGTAAGCTGTAAAATCCTTTGGCGTTTTTTTATTATAGAGGTAACTTTCGCTAAGAAAAAGATAAAATATTAACGATATATAAAACTCTTATACTGCATAACAATAATAATTGCTATAAAAAAGATAAATAGTATATTCGTATGTTATAATATTATCAAATACTAAGTGTAAAAAATAAATTTTTATTATAGGAGGAGGGCTACTATGTTTAAATTAGGACCGATGGAACTGATGTTAATTTTGGGAATTGCTTTAGTGATTTTCGGACCGGCGAAACTACCGGAGCTGGGGAAAGCACTGGGTAAGGGTATGAAGGAATTCAAAACGGAGACATCCGACATTATGGGGAGTAATGAGAAAAAAGTGGATGAGACTGCAAAGAAGCAATAATTTATACTTATATAGAGCATAGTATACATTTTAATTTTTCAGCCAATCGTTCAATGTAGACCGGTTTGATTAATTAAATATTTAACGATATTTAATTAACATAAATTATTAAATATCTTTATCCAAATTTATTAAAGGGAGGAAAACGTTCATGGAAAAGAAAGAAATGGATCAAAGAACGAAGGAAATGAGCAGTTTATCTAAAGGAATTACTCGTAAGACTTTTCTAAAGGGCATGGGAAAAACCATAGCAGGAGTGACTGTGCTTGGGGGAATGGGAACGATGTTAGCCGGTTGTTCCGAGGAAGCAACAGCAAGTGTAGAAGCCGCCGGTGCGCCGGAATGGCCTTTTGCTTATCAAAAAGTTGATGCGGACAAGGCAGCTCAAAGAGCATACGATTCCTACAAATCAGGCCGTGGATGAGGCTACGGTGTCGCCGATGGTTTCTTCGGCACGTTAGCAGATGAAGTTGGTTATCCTTTTAATCAAATGCCACCGGAGGCATTCATCAATCAATCCGGTGGGTTCCAACAAGCATCCCTTTGTGGATGTCTAGGAACAGCAGCTGCATGTTTAGGTTCTGTTCTTGAAGATGATGAACAAAAGGCAGCGATGATAGAAATGATCAAATGGTATAAAGAGTTTCCGTTTCCAGTAGTACAACCTGCCGGGATGGATTTACCTACTACCGTTGCAGAATCAGAAATTTGCGCAGATTCAGTTGGGAAATTTATGGAAGTACAAGGCTGTGCATACGGAGATCCGGAACGTAAAGAACGTTGTGCAGGAGTTACAGCAGATACAACTAAGAAACTAGTGGAGATGTTAAACGATACGTTATAAAAATAAGTATAAAACAAAAGACAGATACTCATAGGGTATCTGTCTTTTGTTTTATACGAGGTAAAACTACGGATTTTTTTCCGGTTTTTTCATGAGTCTAAGAGCAAACAATACCCCAACAGGTGTTGAAATCAATGTGCCAAGTACTGCCCCGATGTAGGTACCTAATTCGTAGCCCGTCAGGGTGGGATAGTTTGAAAATTCCAACCATCCAAAGAAGGTGCCTCCAACAACCATGCCGAGGTAAGCACCACCAATCAGTCCTAGAAACAATCCTAAAATTCCTCCGACGATTCCATAGCGCAATTTTTTATTCATTTAGTTTCAACTCCTATCTCTTTACTCACCTTAATAGTAGCACTATTCTAACAATTATGCAATATCATCAAATGCTTTGTATAACAAGGGATAAAGCAATTTTTACATAGCTGTTTTTACAGTCCTGTAAAGGGTGTTCTAGAGAGAGGAAGTTTTTTAAATGTGACTATTATCTAAGCACTTTCATAATAAATATTTTCCCGGTGATAGTCGGATTTTTCCAATGAACGTAAGGTGGCGTCGGTCATCGGCTTAGGTCCACACATATACAGTTTACTGTCATTTAAATTCATTTGGCTCAACACATCGGTGACGAATCCTTTTTCCCCTTTCCATTGATCATCAAAAGCTACAACGGGAGTAAAGGTGAATTTAGAACTCTTCTGTTCAAACTTCTCAAAAAGATCTCTGTAAATAAATTCTTCTTCTTTATTCACCCCATAGATCAGAGCGATATCCTTCACATTTTGGGGATCATTGATCAAATCTTCCACGATGGGGATGAAAGGTGTAATCCCAATGCCGCCGGCTACCAATAGAACTTTCTCCTGACTTTTATCCACTACCAGTTCATGACCCATAGGACCTTCAAGATGGATCACATCACCTTCTTTGAAGGTATCAAAGAGGATGTCAGAACCATAGCCCTTCGGTACACGCTTTACGGTAACGGAAAGAGACTGACTGTTTTTGTTGTAGGAAGAGATTGAAAAAGCACGATACATTTCCGGATGCTCCTGAATTCTAACTAAGATAAATTGTCCGGGTTGATAACTAACGATTTCAGGAATCTTGAAGGAAAAGGTAAATTCCTTCACGTCGGTGTTCAATTCTTTAATCGCTGAGATCGTGGTGATGATATGTTTTCTTTCTTCATAGCCTTCCACAGAGGTTTTATCATGAATTTCCTTGGCCTCTGCAGCCGTACTCAAGGTCAGAACCCCTGCAGGGCAATTTTCTACACAAGTGCTGCAACGGATACAGTTGCTGTCGTCTATCTGATTTTCATCGGAAAAATCAACATAGGGGGTCAGCTGCATGGGACAGACTCTGGAACATTTACCACAGGTATGACACATATCCTGATTGGCTACAGTGATTTTCTGGTCGAACTTTTTTGTAACTCCCAGGGTTTTCCCCAACCAATAAGAGCCTTTTTGCATCATGCCCATAGGACAGAAATTACACCAGGTTCTGGGGCTGGTGATCAGTGCCAGGGTTCCCCCCACAATGGTGACCATTAAATAACTTCTTACAAAGATGAATCCTAAGCGATCATAAAAAATGGGCGTTCCCCATAAATCTGAAACACGAATAAGTCCGGTGCCGATATTGTAGGAAAAGTAGGCAAGGAACAACCAGGCGAAAATAGGGGACTTGAAAAATTCTGGAATCTTAATATTTCTGCTCCATCGGAACAATGCGGAATCAAACAAACTTCCATGGGCGCAGAAGTTTCCACACCAGTATCGGCCTTTAAAAAATGATAATGCAACCAGGCTTAAAATTACCAACAATACGGTTAATCCCAGTCGAGGAAACCATAGTCCTGCAAATGCTACTAAAAGGGTATAGATAAAAGCATACTTACGAATCGGTGTAAAAACCCGCTCTGCTCTGATAAAAAAGTTTTCCATCTGTTATTTTCCTCCTTATGCTTTTTTCATGATAATTGCCCGCTGGGGACACACACTGATACATTTGCCACATCCGATACATTGTTCGGCGATCACCTCAAAGGGTTTTAAAAAACTACTGCGGTGGATGGCCTTTACGGGGCAGACTCTTTTTGCCGGACAAAAGGGTGATTTGTCACAGGCAGACTCTTTGATTACAGCTTTTTTCATTGGCGTCATTCCTCTCTTGAATTAAATTGATGGTTACAATTTTAGATGCATCGATACACCCCGTAGGGAGGGGGATTAAGTAACATCTGTAATTCTACAGTTTTAGAATTATTTTGTCAAGAAGCTTATTCAAAATACTTTCAGAAAATTATTTCATCGACCACTTTCACCTGAATCTTTCCAAAAATAATTCAATATTATTATGAAAATAGAGGAGTTTCGGGAAGGTAGATAGAATTAATTAACTAGAGATAGTTAATCTTATTAGCCGAGGGAGATGGAAAAAATGGAAAACAATCTATCGGCCATCGGGCGGACATACAGTTAGTGAGCAAAGAAGAAGGAGGATTTTTGGGAAGTATTCAGTTTGCGGCTGAAATGGCTGAAAAGGAAGAAAATGTTTTTTTAACCAATCAATTTTCCAATGAAGATAACAGTCATGCCCCTTATCTAACGACTGCCAGAGAGATTTGGAATCAGTTGGAGAAGTTGGAACTGCAACCCCATGGATTTGTGGCGGGTGTAGGTACCGGTGGAACCGTAATGGGGGTGGGGAAATATTTTAAAGAAAAGAATGAAGCCATTCAGGTATATCCCTTGGAACCCTTAAGTTCCCCTACCATGTCCACGGGACACAGAGTTGGTAAACATCGAATTCAAGGGATATCCGATGAGTTTATACCACTAATTGTTGATTTGAAAAAGCTGGACGATATTTTAGCTGTGGATGATGGAGATGCCATAATTATGGCACAAAAACTTGCAGCAATTCTCGGTCTTGGGGTTGGAATTTCCTCCGGCGCTAATTTCCTGGGAGCGGTTCTAGCCCAAAACAAACTGGGTTATGATAAAATCATCACAACCGTATTTTCCGACGATAATAAAAAATATTTGAGTACCGATTTAATGGGTAGTGAAACGGTGAAAAATCATTTCATCTCCACCGATGTAGAACTGATTGATGTGATCTCCCATAATAGAGACTGTGAAAGTTGCCAAGGAGCATTCTTTGATATTGCATCTGCGTCATAATTCATATAAAAGAGGTGAGGGGATGAATAACACGGAAAAAATAAAGAAAGCACTGCAGGAATCCGCGGAGCTTGAAAAAGCGGAATTTCTCCCTGGGTTCTTCAAAGCGGTACCCGGAGGGTACGGAGAAGGAGATCTATTTTTGGGTGTCAGAGTGCCCCTACAGCGAAAGGTTGCGAAAAAGTATTATAAGCATATTTCCTTAGACGAGCTCAAAAAACTGCTGCAGGAACCTGTTCATGAATACCGGTTTACGGCTCTCGTCATGTTGGTGCATCAGTTTCAGAAAGCAAAAGATCCGGAAGAAAAGGGGATAATCGCAAACTTTTATCTGAAGCATTTAGACTATGTAAACAACTGGGATTTAGTCAATGCTTCAGCGTATAAAATATTAGGAGCTTATCTCATTGATCAAGACCGAAGCATATTGTACGAGTTGGCAGCGTCGAAAGACCTCTGGAAACAGAGAGTTTCCATTATTGCAACGCTATACTTTATAGCACGGAATGATTACGGAGATACTTTAGAAATTGCTAAGGAATTATTGCATCATGAACATGACCTGATTCATAAAGCGGTAGGATGGATGTTGCGGGAAGTGGGAAATCGGGATTTTGAAACGGAGTATAGGTTCTTGGAGAAGTACTATTCTGCCATGCCAAGAACCATGCTTCGTTATGCTATTGAAAAGTTTGATCCGGAGTTACGACAAGAATTTTTAAAGGGGAGGATCTAGTTGGGACTTAAATAGAGGATTTCTTTATGAAGGCGATACCGGGTGAAAGCTTATTCAATGGAAATCGGAATTATAAGTGTAGAGTGAAGAAGGGCTCAACTTTTTGACTTCCCCCGTGGAACTTTGTTCCGCTGTATGTAAAACCCAACTTATGTAAAACTTTTTCAGAACCCTGATTGTTCGGATCAATAAATGCAGCCAGCTGATCTGTAATAGAATGATCCCTGGCATATTCAATACAGACTTTTGCCGCTTCAGTTGCATAACCGTTTCCCCAATAATTTTTCGAAAAATGGTAGACCAATTCAACTTCTCCATGATCTGAAGGCGGGTTAAATCCGCAAACACCGATTAGTCGGTTGCTTTCCTTAAGAATGACTGCATATGGAGAGTAACCTTTTTCAATTTGAAGTTTAATATAAAATTTCAGGGATTGTTCCTCACGTTCCCGGGACCCTGCACCGCCGGAGTAACGCATCACTTCCGGATCACCCCAAATACCCATTAGGGAATCAAGATCCTCTTCATTCAATGTTCTTAAGGTTAATCGTTGAGTCGACGCAATGATCATTTTTGTTACCTCCTTTTTCTTATTTTTATTTTACCACAGAGAAACTTCTTTGAAATATAATTATGATCTACGTGAAAAAAAGATGAAATGGGGTATAGGTCCTTAGTAAAGCAAACTGATTTAAGTATGATTATTATAAGGAGGAGATATTATGGGCAAAAATGTTGAAGGAAACGCTTCACCGGATTTTGATTTACCTGTTACCGGTGGGGGAAATCTTTCCAAAGAAGATCTGAAAGGCAAAAAGTATGTACTGTTTTTTTATCCGAAGGACAACACTCCGGGATGACAGGCGGAAGCCTCTGAGTTCAGAGATAAGTATAATGATATGAAAAGTTTGGGTTATGAAGTATATGGCATCAGTAAAGACGGAATGAAAAGTCATGAGAAATTTAAAGAGAAAAACAATCTTCCCTTCGTGCTGATCAGTGATCAGGATAAAGTTCTTCATGAGGCCTATGACGTGCTAAAAGAGAAAAACATGTTCGGGAAAAAAGTCATGGGTACCGATCGATCCACGTTTATCATTGATGCAGAAGGAACTATTGTAAAAGAATTTCGAGGAGTAAAATCCAAGGGCCATGTGGCCGATGTACTGGAGTATTTAAAAGGATAAGAATGGTTCATATAGGAACCACCTGAAGTCTTAGTATTACTTTAAGGCTTCAGGTGGTTTTTTTGAATTTCAACTAACGGTTTAGCAATTATTTTTCATTCCCACCTTTAGTTCCTTTGGATAATCTAAGTATACTCGATTTGGAAGTTGCAACCAACCATCCATCTTTAAGTTGTGAAAATTCAGATTTTACTAAAAAAATAACACAAAACATGATAATTAAGAAAGATATATTGATATAATTAATAGTTGAATAATACATATAGTTTAGCAAAAATCAACGGATTGATTTTCTAGAACCATTGAGTTGAATGAAACCATAAGTATTTGTGAAATTTCTTTATAGTAAAGAAAGGAGGGATCTTCATGGGAGCAAAGAATGCGAATCAAAGCAATGAGGATGTTCAGATTATAGACCTCACGCCTGAAAATATTGCGGAATACGGGGTTTGCGGTTATAAGGACAGTAAAAAACACGAAGAATTACGAAGAAAAATTGAGTGGTTTCGCAGATATTATCCCTTAGGTCTTAGAATAAAGGCACTAACTACGAAGGCAGGGGGCTACCAGGGCATGCTGGAATACATCCCGGGAGAGTACGCCCATCGTCCGGTAAATGCACGGGGTTATCTCTTTATTCATTGCATCTTCATGGGCTTCAAAAAAGAGTTTAAGGGAAAGGGATATGCCTCTTCCTTAATTGACGAATGCATCGATGAAGCAAAGAAAGCAGGTATGCTGGGGGTGGCTGTGGTTACCAGAAAAGGATCTTTTATGGTCAAGAAAGATATTTTCCTCAAAAGAGACTTTAATGTTGTGGATCATGCCAAACCGGATTTCGAGTTATTGGTGTTAAAATTCGATGAGCATGCTAAAAATCCGGAGTTCAAAGAAATGTCCTTGGAAAAGTACAGGGAAGGGCTGACCATTATTCGTTCACCCCAATGCCCTTATTCCGGTAAAAATGTAGATGCCATAATAAATACGGCTAATAGGATGAATTTACAGCCAACCTTAGTAGAATTAGAGGACTCCAAAGTTGCACAACAGTCACCCTGCGCTTTTGGAACTTTTTGTATTATCCATGAGGGTAAGATTCTTAGTCATCATCCCATTAGCAATACCCGTTTCGAAAATATCATGAAAGCACAAGCTAATGAAAAAGATCATAAAAGTTAATGAAAAGATCATGAAAGTTAAAAAGTAGGTATAAAATCAGTAGCGCCATTAAATGAGCGAAAAACTTAGGGGAGGCAGGTTAAAATGGTACATCTGGTATACTGTGATGATAAGGAAAAAGATTTGGAAAAAATTTTCGAGGGCACAAAAACAATGGTTGTAAGAGGTGCAGCAGGAAGAAAGATTCCTCATAGCAGAGTTTTCGAAGGGGAAACATTATATTTTATGAAAAAAGGTAGCAAGGCGATCTCCGCTAAGGCTACGGTTATCAGTGTCCAAAACTATGTTAAGTTAGCAGATGATGAAATTAAAAGGATCTTAGCCGATAATCAAAGCAAACTGAACCTAACGGATAAGCAAATAAACCTATGGCATAAAAAGTGTTTGTGTCTTGTTGAGTTTACCGATGTCCGGAAAATCGATGCATTAGAATTTGACCATCAAAAGAATATGGATGACTGGCTAATAATAGAAAAGATTGAAGATGTGTTGGTAGGTACTAGTATTCCTTACAATTATAATAATTCAAAGTTTAAGTAAAAAACTAATTGAGAGATTGCAAATCAAGGGAAACACTTTGCTACAATCACTGCAAAGGAGTTACCGGAACCGAAAACTAAAAAAAGAAGGTTAAAGATAAAAAATGATGAAGTGTGCTGATTTTCGTACAAAACAGCAGGTCAAGACAGATCAAAGTTTTCAGAAGCATAATTTAAAACACCGGAAAGTTTTTTTGACATCGAATTTAGAGTAATGGTACAATACTTCAATATTGGACGGATAAAATTGACACAATTAAAAAATAACAGGAGGCATATATGAAAAAATTAACCTATGGAAGTTTCTTTATTGCACTGGGAGTGATACTTCCTATTGCATTTCATTTTTTTGGAGGGGTAGGAATGGTATTTTTGCCCATGCATATTCCCGTACTGTTGGCAGGATTCTTTCTCGGGCATCGCCAGGGGGCCATGGTGGGATTTTTAACCCCGATTTTAAGCAGCTTTCTTACAGGAATGCCACCGATTCCCATTCTTTACATTATGATATTTGAATTATCCGCATACGGTTTTGTGGCTGGTCTTTTCTATCAGCGGAAAAACATGAATATCATCGTTTCCCTACTGTTAACAATGGTGATGGGGCGTTTGGCAATGGGTCTTGCGGTCTTTGCACTGCAACCGCTTCTGGGACTACAACTTAACCCTTCAATATATTTTGTTAATGCGATTACTACGGGACTCCCGGGTATTGCGATTCAGGTGATGATAATCCCTGTTTTAGTAAAAATGATGGAAAGGGTGACGTTAAATGCATATCACGCAAATTGAGGAACACTTAAAAATAAAGGATGTCGCCTGTTTGATCTATCGAAAAGAAGAATTGATCTATAAATCAAATCATATCGGAGTAAAACCCCTTTTGGATTTTTTAGATAGGATGGAGCAGTATGAACCGCTGGAAGAACTGATTTTGGTAGATAAGGTCATCGGTAAAGCTGCGCTGTTGCTTTCTGCGCTAATGGGTATTCGAATTATCTATACCCCTGTGGCCAGTGAAGCGGCCCATAAAGCTGCAATAGAGCTTAACATCGCATTAACATCGCAACGAACCGTTCCCTATATCATGAACCGGGAGAAAAACGGAATATGTCCCATCGAAAAGTCGGTTATGGATGTACAAGATCCGAAGATGGCTCTCGTAAACATTCGGCAGACCATCCAAGAGTTAATGGCAAAAAGGAAGTGAGGCTTTTTTATGAAATCATTATATATCAATTGCAATAATGGAATTAGCGGAAACTCCCTAGTCGGTGCTTTCATCAGTCTCGGCTTGGATGCGGAACTTCTTCGAAGGGAAATTGCCAAACTTCTGGAACCGGATACTTTTAGGTTGATAACCCATCGCCGGACGGTTTACGGAAAGTCGCTGGTCTACTTCAATACAGAAACCTTATTCAAAGGGGAAAACACGGATCGGATTTCCGCGCCGGAGGCCATGGAGCTTGTGCATCGGTCGAAGATGGACCGGGAGATAAAAAACAGTACAGAAATGATTTTGAATAAACTCTTTCAGAGCAAAGCAAAAGCCCACGAAATAGCTATAAAAGATGTTCGATTTATTTATGAGGGAATGGGCGATACGCTAATAGACGCTATTGGGGTATCCTTGGGAATGAAGGTTTTTGAGATAGAAAAAGTGGTCATCAATAAAGTCAACACCGGTCAGGGAGTGATCAGCATCGGTAACCATAAGATGCAAATTCCGGCACCGATGACAAAAATCCTTCTTGCAAATCATAGCACCTATCATGACGAACGAACAGGAGAGCTGACCACACCCACGGGAGCATCGATCGTTGCAAACTTTGCGGAGGAAAATGTAGAAGAGCTAGCGGAAAAATATCTCTATATGGGATACGGACTTTCCACAGAAAAAGGAAATAATGAGCAGGCACTGCAAATAGGAATTAATCACAGGATTGAAAAATAACCGCTTATGGACCTCATCATCGGATGTGGTCTGTAGGCGGTTATCTTGTTGGTTTACTTTAAGGGAAGAAGTCAGAGGAGGGGCTTTAGTGATTTTTACTTTGATTTCGTGGTATAATATCAACAGCGTGTAAAACCAATTATAAAAATTGCTTAAATGAATCAAATAACTTTCGAGATGAGGAATCAATTTTGGAACTTATACATCTAGCCCCTGAGGATCAACATCACTATATGAACTTTTATCGAAATATCTACCACTCCTACCCCAAGAAAAAAGAGGACATGGGAGATTTTCTAGAGAAGATTCTAAAAGGGAAAAGCCCTTTAAATCAGCGACTGGATTATAAACCGGTCTTGATCTATGAAAATCAACAGCCTATTATGGGTGCGGTGCTTGCAAGATGTCAGGGACTGCCGGATTATCTCCAGATCAGTTTTTTTGAAGCTGTGGAGAAAAACCGGGAGGCCTTTTTGATGATCCTTCAGGAAGCCCTCAACCTTGGGAAAAAGTGGGGCTGTAAGACTCTAACGGGGGGCTTGAATCTTCATGTGAACTACGGCCTGGGATTTCTCCATGAGGATACGGGGGAGGTCGGCTTCGGGATGAATTATAATCCGGTTTTTTACAATGAACTGTTTCAGGAAGAAGGATTTTCCAAACGGGATCTGGTTACCTATAAGTTGAACTTAAAGGATTACCATCTGCCACTGAGAAAGCAGACCCGAATGCGACTGGACAATCGCTATATCATTGAAAAAGCCCGGTGGAAGGACATCAAATCCACCGTGAAAACCTATACAGCATTAAATAATCGGTGCTTTCAGGACCATTTATATTACTATCCCCGGGTGATGGAGGAGGATTACGAACTTTTTAAACCGTTCAGCTGGCTTTTAAGGGATGAAAATCTTCTTTTTGTATATCGGAGAGGTGCCGATGGGAAAAAAGCAACCGAGGATCCGGTGGGCTTTATGCTGTGGTATCCTGATTATAATGAGCTGATCCCTGATGGAGGGTCTATTACGGTAAAAACCTTATGGGATTTAAAAATACGAAAAAAACCGATTTCAACAATGAAGATTGTAGAGATGGGAATCGTGCCTAAAGAGCGAAACCGGGGGGCGATTATAGCTCTTTTTCAGGAGCTTGAGAGATGTGTGAGGGGAAACTATCAGTATCTGGAATCCTCCTGGGTACTCGGAAACAACGAGCCTTCCAAGGGTTTCGGTATCCGATGGGCTGATGGAGAAGGAAAGGGATATGCGGTATATGAGCGAAAAATCCATAGCGAAGAAGCCACAACTTTATAATAATGAATCCGTTGCAGAATACTTCTCTATTAAAGATGTTCCTCGTGAGAGAACCGATGGATTAATATCCCATGAGGATCGACAGCTATTGGCTCTTATGGAGAAGATTAATCCTTGCCATCAGCGGTATTATCTAGGGAAAAATGCTCTCCTTATTACCTATCGTCAAAAGATCGATCTTTTATCTTTTCTATCATGGGGAAGGCTTGGCTATACCCTTAGAATTGTAGGCTTCCCGATCTCCATTGTCAAAAAAGGTTACTATGGTGATCCTAGGGAAGTTCAAGCGATGATCCGATCACTGAAAGGCTTTACCTTGGTCCTGAACGGAGGAAAGGATTTAAAACTTCCCCGGGGGTATACCTTATCCTCCTTTAAGCTTTCTATCCCGGATCAAAGTTTCGATAATTATTTAAGCAGGATGCGAAGCCCTTACCGATATCGACTGAATAAAGCACTTAAAAAGCGGAGCCTATACCGGGTAAGAAAAATTCCCAAAGAGGCCTTTAATGAAGGGCACTATCAGCTTTACAAAGATGTGTACCAACGGTCCGAGGCACCTCTGGAGTGCTTGCCTTTGGAATTTTTTAAGGAAATGCCGGGAGAAATTCTGGTGTTCGAGGAAAAAGAGCATAAGTCTTGGCAGGATGGGCGCTTGCTGGGATTTCTTTTTCTTTCATATCAACAGGACACGTTGAACTTTCTCTTCGGAGGTTTTGCTGAAGCCGACGTGGCAAAATATGACCTTTATTTCGGAATGCTTACGGAGATGGTGAAGGTTGCCATCGATAAAGGTCTGAAGTATCTGGAGCTTGGTCAAACTGCTGAGGAAAGCAAGGCTAAGCTTGGCGCTATGGAGCAGAGGAAGTATCTTTATCTAAGCCACAAAAATTCCTTGGTTAATAAAATCATCCCAAGGATTTTAAGGATCGGTACCTATCAACCGGGAAAGCATACCTATCGGGTGTTTAAGGAGGACTGATTGTTATGGAAAGCATTGGTAACCCCAATAAAAAGAATATCCAAGGTCATGGTAAGCATACAGATAATTATTATAATAAGCGACTGATTCTGAAAAAAATCCGTGGGAAAACCCTTTTTTCCTTTTTCAACCCCGTAGTAGTGGAACCTTTAGAACTGGAATATATTGAAAAAGTGCTGGAAAAACTTCCCTTAAGCATCGTAATAGAAGATTCTTTCTTTACAAAAAATCAGGAGGAGGGGGACATCTACCTTTTTAACGGTTATAATACCGGCTTTGAATCGATGAAGGAAGCGGCGAAGCTGATTAAGCGTCGGGACCCCGCAAAGCTCATCATCGTAAGTGGCGTAGATGCTCAGGTAAATGGAGAGCGGTATATGGAAGATGAATTCGATTTCGTGTTTACTTCCTCGGATCTTACAGCCTTTAGAGATTTTATCGAGGAATTGTTGAAGGGTGAAACACTGAGAGTTCCAGGTCTGATCATCAATCATGGGAATCGATGGGAGCGGGTTCCGAAGGAAATAACACCTCCGGTAGTGGAACCGAATTGGGATATGGATTCCCAAAATGAGCTACCCATGCCTTCAAGGAACTTTTACAATGAATATAGGGATAATACTTATTATCTTCATTACCCAAAGGTATCTCTCGTGAAAAAGAGTCGAGGATGTCCTTATAGCTGTCGCTTCTGCTTTTGCAGAAACCTTAATGACGGAGAATATATGGAAGGCTCCTTTCAAAAAATGTTTCAGGAGATAAGGACCATTGATGCGGACTATTTCTGGATTGTTGATGACGTTTTTTTAAAAAACAAAAGGGATGTAAAGCTGTTTCTGATGGCCTTTAAGGAACATCAGGATAGTTTGGCCGGAAGCCGGGATAAAAGCATAAAACGGGAGCCGGAGAAACTCATTGTCTATCTTCGGGCGGATTTTATCCGTTCGGAAAAAGACTCACTCAACGCATTAAAAGAGGCGGGAATCACGGAAATTATCATCGGTCTTGAATCCGTAGACGAAAAAACGCTGAAGAACTATCAAAAGGGTATTAGCGGGGATGATAACACCGAGGCCGTAAGGATACTAAATGAGTCGGGCATTGCCTATACGGCACTATTTATGGTGGATCCTTCCCACGGGATAGAGGATTTTAAGGCCTTAAAGAAGTTTATCAAAGATCAGGGCATTAGAAAATACACCTTCTCGATTTTTACCCCCATAAAGGGCGCCGATGATTATGAGGAATACCAGGAGAAAATTATGGATTTTGACCAGAATAAATACGATTTTTTGCATCTGGTACTTCCCCCTAAGCATATGAGCCGAAAGCGCTTTCAGTGGGAGTTTATAAAGCTTCATATCTTTCAGTTTTTTCACTCCGAAGACACTCGGGCTTTTCTGATTAAATTACTGTTGAGAGGGGGTAGAGGACGATGAAATCTGCACGAATTTGGGATTTTTGGGCGAAACATTACGAAAATCTTTGGGTTCAACGGTGGTCTTTAAAACCCACGCGGGATGCGGTGGTGGAGGAACTAAGTATGATTTATCAAAGGGATGATACGTTTACGCTACTGGATGTGGGATGCGGCGTGGGAGAACTTTTAGAAGAAATTCGAGCCACATTTCCAAAGGTCAGGGTATATGGTCTTGACTATTCCCTTCGAATGACGGAAAAATCAAAAGAACGGGTGCCGGAGGGTGTGACCTGCCACCAAGCCGTGGAGGATTTGGAGAGTAACAACAAAACCATCTTCCCCGAGGTTTTTGATGTGATCATCTGCACACATTCCTTTCCCTATTATAAAGATCAATCGAAGGTGATTCAGCTTTTTTATCGAAGATTGGCCCCCAATGGACGATTGCTTTTGGCCTTTGCCAGTGCGTCCACCTTCTACGACCGTAAGGTAATGCCTCTGGTGAAGCTGACCACGGGATATGCCAAATACCCATCGAAGGATGCACTACGGGAGATGACGAAAGGTTGTTTTACTTACGAAAAAGAGCGGAATGTGAAGAAGCATTACTGGATGCCCACTCTGTTATTTGCAGTTTTACAAAGACAGTCCAAGGGTCATGATACGATCAAATACTATAGTGAAGACAACCGATAGGAGGTCCGAGAATGAAAACGGTGTTACTGATTCGCCCCAAACCTCATAAGGAAACCATCGGGCTTCAACACGTGATGGTGGTGGAGCCCCTGGAGCTGGAATATCTACTGGGAAATGTTCCGGAGGATATGGAAAAAATATTCAATATTCAAATCATCGATTTCATTTTGGACAAACGAAGCTTTCGGGAGGTTTTAACGGAGTACAACCCCTGTATTGTGGCTTTTACCGGATACAACACCCATGTGAACGTGATCAAAGATATGGCAAAGGAAGCGAAGGCTTTCAATTCAAAGCTGATCACAGCGGTAGGGGGTGTCCATGCGGAGGTAAACCGAGGGGATTTTCAATCGGAGGATATGGATCTGGTTCTCTGGAAGAAGGGGATTAAGGCTTTCCAAGCACTTTTAAGAGGGTTTGTAAAGAGGGAAATCTACAATAGCAGAGAACAATGGATCAGCACCTTGCAAGAGGAGATTGATAACTGGACACAGGACACTTCTTTCTCCTATAGGCCTCCAAAACGCAGTGGAACAGAGGAGTACCGGAATCATTACTACTATATGTTTCATAATCCCTGTGCATTGATTAAAACCTCCTTCGGATGTCCTTATCAATGTTCATTTTGCTTTTGTCGGGTGGTTACGGAGGATAACTATTACACCCGGCCGATGCAGGATGTTATGGAAGAACTGAAATCCATTGAGGAAGAGGAAATATATATTGTGGATGATGATTTCCTGCTCTCAGAAGAACGAATTGAAGGTTTTTTAGAAGGACTGGAGCGGGAGAAAATCCAAAAGCGGTACTTAGTTTACGGTCGATCGGATTTTATTGCGGAGCATCCCGAGCTTATGAAACGTCTTAAGGCTGCAGGGTTACAGGCTGTGATCATTGGGTTGGAATCGGCGAAGGAAACAGATCTTATCCGTTACAATAAGCGAACATCCATCGAAACGAATCAAAAGGCGATTAAGGTTCTTCAAGAGCTGGATATTGAAATCTACGGGACTCTTATCCTGCCCATGGATTATAGGACTAAAGACTTTAATGCGCTAAAACGCTGGTTAAAGAAGATGGATCTGACCTTTGTAAACCTTCAGCCCCTGACCCCGTTAAAGGGAACGGAAATTTATGGGGATTATGTGGAAGATTTTATCGAGGACCCCGAAGCTCATGAGAAATGGGATATGGCCCATGTGGTTTTAAAGCCCGAATCCATGAGTGTTCGTAAATACTATTTTGAAATTATGAAGCTGTATTATGCTATTGTAATGCGACCGAAAAATCTTCTAAGGCTGATAAAGAAGTACGGTATCCGAGAAAATCTCAAAATGCTAAGAGGAAGTCAGAAGGTCAGTTATCAATATTTGAAGAAGCTTTTGAAAGGGTGAGTCCTATGAAAAAACTGTTGCTGATCCAGCCTTCTCCCTATGATCGGGAGCATAGGCCGGTTAAAAAGAATAAGCTATACTTTGTGGGCCTTGCCATGCCTCTTTTAGCAGCGCTTACCCCGAAGGACTACGAGGTGGAAATTTGCCTTGAGACCATCGAAGAAGTTCCCTTTGATACCGATGTGAAAATTGTAGGAATCAGCACCATGGGTCATGGAGTTCACCGCTCCATTGATCTTGCCAAGGAATTCAAGAAGCGGGGTAAGACGGTAATTCTTGGTGGCTATATGGCTTCCCTAATGAAAGAGGAAGCGGTAAAATACTGCGATGCCTTAGTGGTGGGAGATGCGGAAGCAGTCTGGGAAGATGTACTTTTAGATTATGAAAAAGGAACCCTAAAAAAAGTGTATGATAAACCCCTGGATCCCTTTAAGGGTCTTAAAACACCCCTGCCCCGTTTTGATTTAATTTTAAACAAAAACATCGGAGACTTTTTACCACTGCAAGCGGGAAGGGGATGTCCTCATAGCTGTAGCTTCTGTTCCGTGGCCTGCCTATATCGGGGGAAGTACATAAAAAAGTCCATTGAGGATGTAAAAACTGAACTGCAACAGATTATGGACCTTGGATTCAAGAAGGTAACCATCCTGGATGACAATATCCACAGCGACCGGGAGTACCTGGATGATCTTCTCGGGATATTAAAAGAATTCGGCTTTCAATGGATGTCCCAGTGCGATATCAAAATCGGCGAGGATGTTGAGCTTCTCAGAAAACTGAAAGAAAGTGGCTGCTACACCCTAAGCTTTGGCCTGGAGAGTTTAGAGGAAGAGTCTTTACATTCCATGAACAAATCCTGGGCCGAACCCGGGGAATATGACCGCCTGATTCAAAATATTGTAAAAGCAGGTATTGATGTATCCACGGAGATGGTATTCGGCGGTGAGGGAGACAGCCCGGAAATCTTCGATAAAACCGTGGAATTTATCGAGAGGAATAAGATTCCCGTGCCCCGGTTTTATATCCTGACCCCCATACCGGGAACCCCGTTTTTTCAGAAAATGAAAAAAGAAGGGCGACTCATTTCCGAGGATGTTTATACCTACGACGGAACCAAGGCCGAGCACCGACCGAAGAAGATGACTCCGGAGGAATTGACCGCAGGATACTGGGAAACCTATCGAAGGCTTTTTCAAATGTCATCAATCCTAAAGCGAACCGTCATCCGACGGGACTTCTTTAAACGTCCACTGGGATTATTATTCTACTTTGGAGTAAATCTATACTACCGGCAAAGTATCAAACGTGGCGTGACACCGAATATTTTTTAAAATCAGGTAGAAGAAGAAATTGTAGACTGTGAGGAATTCCAATGAAAATTCTGTTAGTACGCACCAAACGCATACCCCAGGCCATTACCCTCTCCGACATCATGTTCTCTGAACCTGTAGGCTTGGAGATCCTTTATGGCGTCCTGAAAAATGACCACGATGTGGAAATCTTTGATATGATGTGCGAGGATACTCCGCTTACCACCAAGCTAAAAGAGATCAATCCGGACCTTGTGGGTTTTACCAGTCTTTGTATCGACGTTCATCAAGTGATCAAAGGTGCAAAGGAAGTTAAGGCCTATAATTCATCTGTTCGCGTTGTTGTCGGTGGTACTCAGGCTTATCTTAACCCGGATGCTTTTTTCCATGATGCCATTGATGCAGTATTTCACTATACCACCAAAAAGAATCTATTGAGCTATTTTAATGAGGGAATTCCTACAAAAGGGGTTTTGATAAAAAAAGATGGCTACAAAATCCCCGCTAGTGATAATGTTATGATCGAAATTATGAATGAGGAAACCACTATAGACGGCTCGAGGAATTGTGAACATGAAGAAATTGATCTAAATGAGGCCCTCTTGCCTGATCGCTCTTCCACAGAGAAGTACCGAAAGTATTATTCCTACTTCGGCTACAAGCCCGCAGCCATCATGCAGATTTCCAGAGGCTGTAATAAACAGTGCAACTTCTGTCTACGTTGGCGTATCGAAGGCTGCAGGGAACAGGAGCTTGATCGGGAAATGATCGAAGAGGATCTTCGTCAGATTAAGGAAGATACCATTATGTTTTATGACAACGATATATTAGGCTCTGAAGAAAGAGTGCAACGGGTAATCGAAATTTTTGGCGGATTGAAGAGGAAAAAGAACCTGATTGCTTATGCCTCGGTTGCAGGAATTCTAAATCATGAAAAGTCATTGAAGACTTTGCAGAATGCCGGACTTAAAGCTCTTCTCGTAGGTTATGAAAGCTTTAAAGATGAAGAGATGGTCCGCTATAGGAAAAAATCACGGGTTAAAGACAATTATAAAGCGGCGGATCTGTTAAAAGAGGTCGGGATCGATGTATGGGCCTCTTTTATGGCACACCCGGACTGGGACAAAGAAGATTTTAAATCCTTTCGCCGGTATGTGAAGGAGCTTCGTCCTGAAATTTCTTCCGTAAGTCCTTTAACCCCATTTCCCAATTTACCTCTTTACGCTGAGTATAAAAGCCGCCTTCTTTTTGAAAAGGAAGACTATGAAAAATGGAGTTTCGGTCAGGTTACCGTTCTACCGGGGAAGATTTCATTAAAAGACTATTACCGGGAGATGTTAAAGACCAATCTGTATATTAATTTAATCCTCAATCGTCCTACAATGATGTTAAAGAAGTATGGTATTAAGCGGATGATGAGCCTTACAGTCGGGTCAGCCAAAAGTTTTTTTAAGTATCGGAATCTAATGCAAAATGCTAGAGATAGGAAAACGTCGTAGGTTTTCTATAAGGGTCAGAGGTATGTCTAGGTAAACCAACTCCGGATATGTCCCTGGCCTCTTTTTTTATTTCTGAGAATAATGTCGAAAATATTGCAAGAATTCGACAAATTACATATAATGAGAGCTAGAAAGCATTATTGTGTATGGGCCCGAACCAGATTTCAAGGATTCAAAACTTCAAAGTGATAAGGGGTTGATGAACAATGGACCGTAATCCTGTGAACATTATCGAAAAATTTCCTCATGCCTTTGCATACCATGAAATTATCAGAAATGATCAAGGGGAACCGATAGATTATGTGTTTCTTAACGTAAACAGTGCCTTTGAAAAAGCTACGGGAATAAGTAGGAAAGATGTTCTTAACCGAAGAATGACTGTTGTGTTTCAGGGAATTTCTTATTTGGAGTTTGACTGGATCCGTACCTATGCAGAAGTAGCTGAACCCGGTAATAGTGTAACCTTCAAAGAGTATTCCGATCCGCTAAATAAATGGTTTGAGGTAACGGCTTTCAGTGATCGGGAAGGATACTTCAGTACGGTTTTTAGAGATATTACAAAGGATGTTTATGAAAAAAAAGCCCTGGAAGAAACTGTGGCATTATCCGAGCAGTGTTTTCATCATGATCATGATACCTTGGATTACCATAAAGTTTGCTCAGCGGTTAGAAAAATCTCCAGAGGAATCCGGGTCAAGTTTGATCTTTTTCGTGAAGAGACAAAGGATTTTGTTCAAGTGGGAAGCTCGGGAAAGAGGGTTTTAGCCGCGGAAGATGTCTCTGAAGATAATATGTTAATCAAAATGATTAAAAAGGAAGGAAGGGTTTTCGGAAGATTGACGATACTGATCAACCCGGAAGAGCCCCTTCAAAATGAAGAATATTTACAAATCATAACAGGGATTTTAGGACAGTATTTTGACCATAAAAAAACCCACCAACAGCTACAGGAGGAGAATGAACAGATATTTTTGCTGTTCGACAATCTGGATGCTCCGATCTATGTAGTGGATATGAATACCTATGAAATTCTTTATATAAACAGCGCGGGGAAAGAGGACTTTGGCGATATTCAGGGAGAAATCTGCTGGAAGGTTATGCATCCCGGTCAGTGGGGAGCCTGCTCTATTTGTCCGATTCCCGAATTGAAGGAAGAAGACGGCCACGGGGTTACAAAACGCCAAGAATATTATCATGAACGAAAAAAACGCTGGTACCAACGGACGGATACTGCCATAGACTGGCCCGATGGAAGAAGGGTAAAGCTGACAATTGCCTTTGATGCCAGTGATCGGAAAGAAGCGGAAAAACAAGAACAGTATCTTCGAACGGTGATGTCCAATGCCCATGATTCCATCATTGTTACGGATGAAGATTTTACAATTACCTATATCAACAAAAAAACCGAAGAGCTCTTTGGATACAGAAAGCATGAACTTATCGGTGAAAAAGTAAATATGATTTATCCTAAAAAAGAGCTCGAAAAAGTTCGGGAAACCATCTTTCCGATTCTGAAGTCCGGACAGAAATACTCCGGTGAGCTCGTTACAAAAAGAAAAGACAGCAGCAGGTTTTACTGTGAAATATCTGTATCTCCGATAAATGGAAATCAAAAAAACATCTCGGGATATATCGGAATTCAACGGGATATAACGGAGAACAAGCGGATGCTTGAAGCGTTAAATGCCAGCTATGAACGATATAATGAGTTGGCGAAACTGAGTGGCACCGTTACCTGGGAAATTGATGAAGTCGGTCGCTATACCTACGTAAACCCCATAGTTGAAGACGTATTCGGTTATTCTCCCAAAGAACTGGTAGGAAAGAAGTTTTTTTATGATCTTTTTGTTGAGGAAGAGATAGAAGAGTTGAAGAAGAAATTTTTTGATGTCTTCTCCAAGAAAGATCCCTTTAGTGATTTTATCAATGCTACGAGAAGAAAAAATGGAGAGGTAATTATTGTATCCACCAACGGAATGCCGATAGTAAACGATCAAGGAGATTTAATAGGTTACAAAGGTATAGACACGGATATTACAGAGCGTGTACTAATGGATGAGCAAAAATTCATCGAACAGGAAAAGTTCAGAACCACACTGCTTTCTGTGGGAGACGGAATTATCGCAACCGATGATCAGGGGAATATCGCCGTGATGAATAAGATTGCTCAACATCTGACGGAATGGACCCAGGAAGAAGCTTTTGGAAAGCCTTTTGAAGAAATCTTTCGGATCATTCATGAACAAACGGGGAAACTGTGTAAAAGTCCTGTTAAGCATGTGCTTCTAACCGGAAGAAACATAGAACTCGAAGAGAATACGGCCTTAATTACAAAAACCGGTAAAATGATTCCTATAGAAGACAGCGCAGCACCAATCAAAGGAAAAGGTGGAAAAGTCACCGGAGCGGTTGTCGTTTTTCGGGATTATTCGGAAAAGCGAGAAAAAGAGCAGGAAGTAGAATATTTAAGTTTTCATGATCATCTCACAGGATTTTATAACCGACGATATATGGATGATGCTTTTTTACGAATGGATACAGCAGAGAATTATCCTGTTGCCATTATTACCGTTGATGTGAACGGATTAAAACTGACAAATGATGCCTACGGTCATGATGTTGGAGATCGACTGTTAAAGGCCGTGGGAACAGTCTTAAATAAGGCGTGCAGAAAGCAGGATATTATATCCAGGGTCGGGGGGGATGAATTTGTGATCTTACTACCGAAGACCACGGAAAAACAGGCAGTATCCGTACAAAGAAGGGTTAAAAGTCTTTCGGATCGAATCTCACTGGATTCCGTTGTTGTATCCCTTGCCACCGGTTGTGCGGTGAAAACCAGAGAAAATCAGAGCCTTTGGGATGTACTGAAGGTTGCGGAAAATAATATGTACAAAAATAAACTGAAACACGGAAAAGTGATGCGGAGTAAAACCATCGAAACCGTGCTTAGAAGCATCAATCTCAAATATGGCAGTGAACAGATCCACACCGAGAGAGTGTCTTTGTACTGTGAAGCCATTGCAAAAGCTTTGGAATTACCGGAACATGAGATTGAAAATTTAAAAACCATCGGAGTTCTACATGACATCGGAAAAATTACCGTCTCCCCTGATATCCTCAATAAGATATCGAAGTTAACGGAGGAGGAGTGGGAACAAATTCAACAACATCCGGTAACAGGATACAATATTCTAAAAGGAGTGGAAGAATATCATTCTTTTGCAGATGCGGTTCTTCATCACCATGAACGCTGGGATGGTACCGGTTATCCAACAGGATTAAAGGGTAAGGAAATACCTTATTACGCCCGAATAGTGACCGTGGTTGATGCCTTTGAAGCAATGACAGCCATCCGAAGTTATCAAAGGTCAAAAACCGATGAAGAGGCCGGTGAGGAACTGAAGCGTTGTGCCGGAACCCAGTTTGACCCTGAGATTGTTAGGGTATTTGTAGAGAAGGTTTTAAAAGACTCTTTGCAGAGCAAGGATGATAGTCGGTAGGGAATTTTGATAATTGTAATGATTGAGTATTGAGATGGGATGTGTTGGTATATAAAACATATGGTTTTAGGATTTTAGAAAGACAGATACCTTAACAGAGTATCTGTCTTTTTTTGAATTTTATAAAGATTTGATAATTATCCCGGGGATCCTCTTTAGTTTTCTTGGGATCGTTTAAATGAAAGAAAATACAGACAATTAATTGCGTGAATTATCCGGCAATGATAAAATGATAAGGGATAGTTTCAATCTAAGTAAATGCTTGAAAACAGTTTGATGATAAAGTGAGAGGAGATGCACTATGAAGAACAAAAAACTCTTAATGATACCGGGACCGACTCCGGTGGTACGAAGAATTCAAGATCAAATGGCAAGGGAAACCGTAGCCTTTAAAGATCCTGAGTTCGTTGAAGATTTTAAAGAACTCATCGGAGATCTTAAGGATCTGTGGAAATCAAGCGGCGAGGTTTTTGTCGTTGCGGGGACCGGAACCATGGCAATGGAAATGGCTATTGCAAATTCTACGAAAGCGGGAGACCGTGTTTTGGTTGTAACCCATGGTTATTTTGGGGACCGATACACGGAGATTTGTGAACGTAAAGGACTCAAAGTCGATGTACTTAGCAGTGAATGGGGACAAATCGTTCCGGTAAAAGACATAGAAGAAAAGCTTTCAACAAACGATTATAAAGCTGTAACCGTAACCCATGTTGATACTTCCACAGGGGTATGTGCACCGATTCAAGAGATTGGTGATATGATGAAGAACTATCCGGATACTTTGTATATCGTCGACGGGGTATGTGCCACTGCCGGTGAACTCGAAAATATGGAAGAGATGAACATTGATCTACTTCTTACGGGTTCACAAAAAGCCTTTGGAGTAGCTCCGGGAATGGCCATTGTTTGGGCAAATGATAAGGCAATGGAAAGACGAAAAGATTTGGGAACCATTCCGGAGTATTACATTGATTTTGATAAATGGTTACCGATTATGCAGGATCCCTCAAAATACTTTGCCACCCCGGCCATCAATATGATTTGGGCTATGAAGGAAGCGGTTGAAATTATTAAGGAAGAGGGTATGGAAAACCGCTACCAAAGACATCATAAAAATGCCCTTGCCTTACAAAAGGCCTTAGAGAGTTTAGGTTTTAAAATTCTTGCTAAGAAGCACTGTAGAGCAATCACCTTGTCCAATGTAATTTATCCTGAGGGCGTGGAGGATGCAGAGTTCAGAAGCATTCTTGCGGAAGAAGGTATGGTCGTTGCAGGGGGCCTGGGCCCTTATGCAGGTAAAATGTTTAGACTGGGTCATATGGGAAATATCGATACCCATGATATGGTTTCGGTTCTGGCTACCATCGAACGGGCTCTTGATCGAGTAGGATACCCGGTGGAGTTTGGTAAGAGTGTGGGAACCTACCTTTCCGCTGTAAAAGGAGGGAAATAAATGATCAGAAGACAGGATGAACTTCCCAAACAATCGGTTCATAAGCTAAAGGATGGACAAGGTACCATCCAACTGCAACACCTGTTTGAAGAAGAGCATTTTCATGGCAACGGACGACTCTATGCCATTTGCACCATCGCTCCCGGAGACTCTATAGGGTACCATCAACACGAAGGGGAACAGGAAGCCTATTTTATTTTGGAAGGGGAGTCTCTTTATAATGAGAATGGATCACAATACTATCTAAAGCCCGGGGATTTTGCTCTCTGTAAAGATGGAGATAGCCATAGTATTACCAATACAGGCGAAACAGACTTGAAATTTATAGCACTGATTATGTATACCTAAGGGAGACAGGGGGACGTTTTGATTGTCTCCCTTAAATTTTGGCTAGGAAAAAGGAGAGAGACAGGGGACATTATTTTCCAGTAAAGAAGGGGGGGGGTGTTGGGATGGGAGAGAAAAATGATTTTGAAAAGGATATGAAAAATTTAGAAGAATGGCAGGACCGGCAATACAGCCCCGGTCATTATATTGGTACCGGAAAGATTCCTCGACCTATTTTAAAATCCACTAAAAACCCCGGTCTAATGATTATCGCAGGAGTTATTGGATTGTTATTTCCTGTGGGAGCCCTTATTTTGCCGATGTGCTTTTTAGAGAGATTGCTTTTCTGTTTTTTATACCATTAGTTTTCATCGTCGGCGGGGTATTACGGATTAATAAAAAATGACCCTCCCAAATACATAAACCGCTGAAAGGGCACAACTTTAAATTGAGCCTTTCAGCGGTTTTTAGATAGAATAAACGGAAACTTCTGAAAATGCAGACAGGCGTCCTTATGGTGTTAAGAGAATCATAATGTTGGGTATTGATAACAGTGTATTAGGTAGTTGCAGAATAGGATTTTAAGGATTATGTTGAAGTTATCCACAGAAGAAAAATAGAAGGAGTATGAAAATGGGTATTTCACTTAGGTTTCACTAAGCAAAATATAATTACACAAAG
>Ga0194137_10000315_pt1 | contig 33897 bp, 20 predicted proteins | sample TARM_MetaG_T3_14_FD_134025 | JGI IMG/M metagenome (GOLD analysis project Ga0194137, IMG submission 134025) | Freshwater microbial communities from Pennsylvania, USA, analyzing microbe dynamics in response to fracking - TARM_MetaG_T3_14 (version 2) | ecosystem: Environmental > Aquatic >... | reverse complement strand
TCGATTCTAATGTCATTAGTGTTCATGATTTTTTTAGCATTTATCTCATCTATACGCTCTTGAATTAGAACTGATCTAGGTGCTTCTCAACTTTCCTTGCCCACTCAGGCAGCACAGCAGCTCGATAAATAACACGTTTTTGGTCGGCTTCCATAACGATCTTGCCATCTGACTCACTATTGTCGATCAGAACTAAATAATCGATAAGATCAAGATGAGCAAGTAAATTCTCTACGGAGGTATGGTGCCGCCTTATGATATCTTCGGATGGGATATGATGACCGCCGTTTTTCACCCGGGCGGCAACCCTTTCGATATTCAATCGATAATCACCTAATCCAACATAGAACATGACAACCTCAAAGCCTTTACTCTTCGCTTCACGCATTTGACGAATGACGTTACCGCCTGCCAAAGTCGTCTCGATTGAAAAATCCCGTTTGTTACGAATACAATCTCTTACTATCTTAATTGCTTCTTTTCCGGCACTTACTTTGTAACGCTCGGGTTGTTCCGCATCAATCGCGCGAGCCAGTGCATCTGCATCAATGTTTATACTAACACCAATACGATCCACAATAAGATTGCGAATTGTACTTTTGCCACTGCCGTTGTTTCCAGCGAACACAAACATTGTTGCAAGTGGGCTATTCATTGTGGAGCTCCGAATCCTCGATACGTTCTATTTCCCCATTGCTATACTCCCTAACCATATGACCATCGCTTGTCTTATACACAATGTATGTGCCATAAGCTTTTGCATCTAATTTCGCTCGATCGCCTGTAAGTTTAATGTATTTATTTATGTCCTGCATCCGGTTCACATGAATCACCGCCTGATTATAATTGTATTATTCGGGAAATAGCCCACTAAATATCTATGCCTAAAATTATAACATAAGGACCTTTACACAAACAGCTAAGCTCATGATCGAGCACTTTATGATGCTGAATCGCGGCAGCAATCGCTTCAGTACCATTGAGCTATTTAATAAGTTCATTCCGTGATATCCCATTACTGTGTAACCCCACTTGTTAAGAAAAAACGACCATAGACATTTATCTGTCTAAGGTCGCATCATTAACCTTCCTGTCTATCAGCTTCTTGGTATTATGTCATTAAGAACGTAGTCGATGAAATCCATCAATTTTACGAAACTCGGCTAAAGATAAATTAAAGATACTCATCCTGAGATACAATCTTCGCTTCTGGTAGAAGACAAACTGCTATGCCTTCATCTTCATCTTCTTTATCATCGAGAAGCAAGGCATAATTGCCATTACGTTGGAACAATAAGGTACGTGGAATAAATTGCTGAGAGGCATCTCCTTCAGAAAAATCAGTTAGCAGCTTTTCGACCATTTTTAAACGTTCATTCTTATGGTCATCGAAATCAACAATCGCCGCTTCCTGTTCTCCGGTGATACCGTCTTTTTCAAAGTATGCTGCCGCTTTGATGATTACATTATAGTTTTTATTAAAAAGCGAAATCTCCGTTTCAGCTTTCCAACCGATGTTGAAAATAAGCTTACCAAACACCGGATTATTCATTAGGAATCACCTTTACCTTTCTTAGCTTCAGCAATTCCGCCGCTATGCGAAAAATTTGCATGAATTTCATTGGGGACTTTCTGCATCGTTCTCATGTCCTTACATTCGTGCCACGTGTAATTATTGTCTTTGCGCCATTGTGCAACTTCTTCAGGTGTACAACCTTTTTGTTGTGCCAGCGCTAGATCGGCCTTGTCGAAATTATCCGTACGTTCGGTAGAGAACGGTTCAATCTCAACGGTACCTTTGCTAACCTCGCTAAAATCGGGCTCGCCGTCCTTATAAACTATTCCGCCATCAATACCGTATTTGTCGAGCAGCTGCCCCATTGTTAAGCCATCGGGGTTGGAACGGGTTTTTCCTTTCACTTCAGGCGGGACATAATCTTGGTCGGGAATCCATTTGGAATCGCCGCGTTCGCCATCCCAATGACCATTATTACCCTCAATAGGACAGTTCCTAAAATTATCAAGCACAGCGCCTAATGGCTTATCATACTCGCTCATCGGTTTTTCGAATGTTTTATTCTCCGTCATCTTGCCGAGCGGACTGTCGGAGAACCGCTTTTGCGATATCTCCGTTATTTCTTTAAACGAAGCAATGCTCATATATTCACCCCGCCGTTTTTCCTAAAACTTTCTTTTATCTCATCGATCCATTGCATATATATCTGTTCACGAACCTCCGATTCCTCTTGCTGTACACTTATATCCTTCATCAAGCACTGGCTTACGGCAAGAGTCACTTCTTCGGAGGCATGGGATACGAATTGATTCACGAGCCCTGCAAGCTTCCTGGTCAGCTCGGAATTGTTAACGGAAGTAGCCACATAGCTTTCGACTTGCGCACGAACACCAAGCAAACCCGTAATGCGGCGGGAAAGCTTAATAAATTCCGAAGGACTCCACAAGGACAATTTACCCTCTAATTGATACTCAATGATTTGCTCCTCGACAAATTCCCTGTTGTGAGAGGATAATTGAAGCATAGTCACCCCACGTTCAATTTCGCTTAAATCAAAGTTCAGGTGTTCACGCACTCTCCCCTGGATGAGTAACGACAGGAGCTGTGTCCAAACCTTCCGGACATCTGTTGCCGAATTATGCGCTTTGGTGTCGTAGCGCTTTCCATCAATATCACATTTATTCACCTTAACTAATACAGGTTCTACCCAATCATTCTGATAAATAGCCGCTACACCACGCTCCAGCTTTGACAGCTCGCCAATCTGCTCTTCATCCAGATTCGCGGCATACCCTACAAGCTCACGGTCGCTTCGTTCCGGCAATCTCAGAATAATTTTGGTGTTCGTGTTGCGAATGACCGACATATCCAATAGCCCAGGCGATTGATCGGCGATAATAAAGCCTTCTCCATACGTTCTCATCTCTGCAATAGAATTGGCAAGCATCTCTACCGATTTACCGAGAAGATTGGAGCTCTCAGCGGACTGCTCTGTTGATGTGCGCTTTAATAAGACATGTGCTTCCTCAAGCACAGTGATATGTTTAAGCGAGCTGTTCGTTTGACCATAGGTCATCCGGTATTCATTGAGCTTCATAACGAGCAGTCCCATGATAAGCGACTTGGTTTCCGTCGATCCGACACGGCTCAAATCTACAATTACGCTCCTATCGAACAACTCGGTATCCGTTAAATCATCGCTTGTGAAAATCAGACCATTTAACCCATTCGTCAGCGATCGGACACGGGTACACAAGGCACCGGAGTAGTCACTCTTACTATCAGACGAGTATTTGGACTCATTAATTACGGTTTCAATCTGCTCTAATAAATCTGCAAAGTTTGGATATATATCACCTTTCGGATTTTCAGAGGCGCTTAAATTCCAGCCCACCGCAGTATAGGATCGTTCCATCGCTTCCTTTAAGATGGCGGGCATTGCGGCATACATCGGCCAGCATACATTAAATAATTCTACAAGTCGATCCAAATGCTCCAAAACATGAATGTCGGCTGGAAACCGGAACGGATTGATCCGGAGCAAATCGCTTTTCTTGGGATTTGTCCCATATACAGATACGTCGGCAAATTGCCCAAAAACGTTTTTGTACTCGCCCTTAGCAGGCTCAATGACTAGGAACGGAATATCGTAGACGTTCCGTAATTGATTGAGTAGTTCGTACACGGTGTTACTTTTGCCGGAACCGGTAGAGCCTGTCACAAACGTATGCATCGTCATGGAATCACGGTCAAGACGCACTTCCGTATTCGTTTCGCTTCCCATCGTGAATACGTTGCCCAGAATAAAGCTGCTCTCGCGATTACTACGCTGATTGTACTTGACCACTTCCAGGCCGAAATCAGCGTGTTCAATGACGGGAAAGCCGCATACCGAGTTGCGGGGAAGCCCCATCTGAATCGCAAGCTCGTTACCGCTTACGAGCGATGAGGCTGTCACTGGCAACCTCGTCGAATGTGATTGATAAGCAAAGACGGGATGAATAAAGTTCGTAATGTACTCCCGAAGCATAGGAATCTGCTTTGTATGCTGGCGCCCCCAGAAGTTGATCGCCGATGTTTCAACACCGGACTTCTCGCCTTTCATCAATGCTCGATAGGTGCCTGCCGCCATCTCCGCCGTTTCTTGACTGTCTGACAAGAAATAAGCAGCGCATTCCCACATGCCGAGACTTTCGCATTCATCAATACGTTTTAACTGCAAATCAATCCGCTCAAGCGTGTTAATAAGCGTTTTATTTTGCGTTGTAAGCTGCATGTTATCCGACGTCCCGGATACTAAACCCATGGTTTTGGTGCTATTTTCGCTCGTGCTTTCATTCGTCGTATCCGACTCCCCAAACGACTCCGATGAACTATCGGAGTAGCTTTCGTTCGTGGATGTACCTTTCGTTGTTGACTTGGGATTGATCGCGCTAAGGCCAACATGGCCTGCCATAATCGCTCCTGCTGCAACGAGGCTGGCGCCCCCGGTTAGCGGAGCGGTAACAATGCCTGCTGCGCCAAGCAATGCTGCACCCACCCCTTTCATAACCATAGTGGCGGTATCAGTCTTCGTTTCGGATTCATTTATCGTCGAGCTCGTTGAACGACTGGTGCCGGTTTGGGTCGAGCGGTTTGTCGAATGCGACGTGCCTGTTGTCGTTCCTTGCGAAAAAGCATTTGATACATTTATAGCCGTATTTGTGCCGTAGCTTAGCTGCATATTGGCAAACGGTGAAAGCTGTGTGTACATATTTTCGTAGGCGCGGCGGGTTTCTGCTAACTGAGCGGACGGCGTGCTTTTGGCTAACACAACGGCAGTATAACGCTGACCCTGCATGGCAAGTACAAGCTTGTCGAGTCCTTGAATAAACCGCTCGTTGTCAGTGAATTCCGCATCTTTATTGTTGGCAACACACGAGACCGACGCGATATTTCCCGACGGAATGTTCTCAAGAAAGCTTTCCGCAGCAGAGTCGAGAAGATCGACCGTCTTTACACCGGGGAACTGACCGCGCAACGCATTTCTTAACGTATCTTTGAGCGATTTTGTTGTTCGTTTATCGTCAAGTGCGCGCACGCCCATATAAAAGTCGGTTTTCTCGCCGTTGCTGTCGGCAATAATAAACACACCGCAGTTCAGGTTTTGCACCGCATTGAAAACTGAAGCAAATTTATAGGTTGAATATTCATGATTCTGGTAAACCATTTCCGTTATTTTAAACATGCGAATATCGCTAATTTGCTTCAGACTATCAGGTAGCGGAATAATGTCAAAGTCAGTCAGCTTAGTTAAATAGTTTTTGAGCACGATGTCATCAACAAGCAAGCTTGCTTCGGTAAGCTGACCTTCAAGCACGTTATAGCTCGGAACATTGCTTTTAGGCGATGGCGGAAGCGTTGGCTCCGACGGTTCGCTCACCGACATAGTCTTCCCGCCGGTCAAATCTACAAAATCACTCATACGACTACCTCCTGTGCGTTGCAATGAATACTGCTGCCCCAACGACGACCGCTCCGACAGCAGCACCTGCGATAAAGCTGCCTCCGCCAATGGCTGTGGCCGTACCGACAACGACTCCGCCTGCGAGGGCTCCTGTTGTGACTCTGGTAGTACGCAATCGCTTATTTTGCTTACCAATCCACTGCTGTTGCCGGGAACTGGGAGGCGATGATCTCCATGAATTGCTGGAGGGTTGGCGAAAGGGATAGTTACCATTATTAGCAACATCCATTCTGCTACTGCTATTACCGGGAACACTACTGATCCCGTTGCCGTTTGAATGTCTTGCTGGTGTATTTGAAGCAACCGGGCGTAGATGTCTAACGATCTCCTTGAGACGACTGATCCGGTCGTGCGAGAAGTTGCCGACAACCTGAACCATTAGTTTATTCATGTAGTCGTCGTTCCAGGAAGTTTTATCCTCTTTAAGCTCCCGACCGTCATGTTCATCATAAAGCCCGTTTATATTTCGAGCATACTGTTCCATTTGGTTGAATTCAGCAAATGTCGGGTCAACAAGCAGACTATCTTTCATCATAATACGGATACTTCGGACATTTCCTGCTTCAACTGCGTTTATAAAAGCATTCGTAATAGCCACGATGGTGCCCCCCTTAGATTTCCACTATTAGTTCCACTTTGGCCTTGATCTGCTCCAGCCAGCTCAGCTTGCGTTCCGATTCCTTAATACGTTCCTCGGCTTTTTCTTTATCGGTAGCATAACTCTCCAGTTCGGCAAGCTTTTCCTTGAGTATACCATCAAGCCGCACAAACTCTTTGTTAAAGCGTGCTGCGATTCGTTCCGACTGCTGAATTGCATATTCTTTAGCAGCATCGCCGTTATCGTATAAGCTTTCCTGTACAGGGGTTAAATACCATTGCGCCAGTTCATCGCCTTTAATGTAGCGAATGGTTTTACGAATATCCCTGTACTTGGTGACATATTCATCCTTAGGCCAAAAAGCAATGCCTTTAAACCAGCCTCTTGTACGTTCTTTTACTTCATAACTTTCCTGACCCACAACCCGCTCTTCTTCATGTTCAAGATGCTTTACGGAATAATCGAGTGCCTGGACACTTCCATTCATTATCTTAAAAGGATCAATGGTTATACCATTGAGATCCTTGGTATCCACCTCTTCAAGCAAAGAGCGAAGCTTTTTCTGATATTCGGCTAACAAGGCGTTTCCAGTCTCTTCTAAGTCATTTCGGATGAGATCATCAAGATCTTCTTCGAAATCCGGTTCTAATTTCTTTGCGAACTTATTCAACCGATCAACTTCGTCCTTGACCTCATCATGTAAAATCTCCTGACCTCGCGAATCGTCGATACGCTTGGTGATCTTGCTTTGGAACTTCTCTATTACTTCTTCAACGACTACTTCGGAAGACTTTTTCACCTTGGTAATAGCATCATCAACGTTTTCCCTAAATTTCTTCGCATCACGTGCATCGTCCATCTTCTTGCGGATCGAATCGATCAAGCTCACGATCCGTTTGCTTTCCTCGCGATTATGAGCAAGCTCACGCTTTGTTTCCTCAAAGGCGCCCACCTCGTCTAACTTGTGCAAAAACGTATCCACTATATTTTTAACTTTTGCCGTTTTGGCGTATTTCTGCACATACTGACGAATAGCTGCTTCGATAGAAACGACGCCGGTATGAATTAATGCTTCATCCGGATTTTCATTAGCTCTGCCGTTCCATGCTGCTCTTGTAGCCGCAAGCTGTTCGTTGATCTCGCCGCGAATGCTTGGGGGGAGCGCGGCATACGATTCAAAATGCAAGGATTCGTTGCGGTTCAACTTCTTGATCTTCATCTCCGTCTCATCGATCGTGTCCACATCCACGTCCGCTCCGCTTGCAATGAGCCTGATGTTCAGCGCAGGCAAGGCGGAAGCAGGGAACAAATTCGGATTCGCTATACCATGGTTTTTCAGGTAAGCACGTACACGCTCTAACGTTTGGCTCGTATCGCCATCCTCTTTCTTGCGGTCATCCAGTTTATTGACAACGAAGATAAATCTGTCCTTCGACTGCTTGCCCCCGACACTCATGCTCTCAGCGACCCGACTCAACAGTGCATTGTCATCGTCCGTACCGAATTCGCCTGTCATAATGTAAAGGACTAGCGCTTTGGATGACTTGCCAAGAAGCTCGCTCTGGACCTTCTTATGTCTGGGGTCGCGTGAATTGTTTGGCCCCGGCGTATCGATTAGTACAAGAGAAACATCCTCCGACGAAACGAATGGAATATTTCCTGAGACATGGATAGCGGAAACATTCTCGCTGGCATTCAATCGTTCCATGATCGGATATGTTAATTTGGCGTGCGTCTCAGCCAGCTCGTCCTCTTTATTATAAACTTCCGCTTTGAATGGCACTGCGTCTTGGGTGATATCCTTAATCCGTGTAATAATAGCAGTACAGGCTTCTTGCTTGGAGGGCATCAGCTTTACGCCGAGCACCGAGTTGATCAGCGTGGATTTGCCGGCGCTCATCGTTGCGACCACACAAACCTCAAAATCGCTGCTCTTGGCATGCTCGAATGCGCTCACGATCTCCACATCCTTCAACTCATCGAACGGACCTTGCTGGACTTGTTTGAACACATCATCGATGAGAGCTTCCTTATCCGATGTTTCTTTGGCAGCCTTACGCTTAATCGTTGCTCTTAAATCATTCTTCTCATATGCTTTAGTGAATACATCGACCAAGTCCTCGTAGTCGAGCAGCGTGCCGTGGAACGTAACTTCAAACTCCGTGTCATTGTACTCGTCGATAAGGATGCGCGGGAGTTCCTCTACCCAATCCTGCAATCGGGAGCCGTCGGCAGCTTTCTCGCCAAGCTTGCTGTTTTGTGCCAAACGTTTCCCTTCAACAGTGATTTCCGTTTCAAGCTTATATGGATTGTATTTCACGAATACTTTTTTCATCGGTCTTTCCTCCGTATAGTATGTTTTCCAGACCGTAAAGCCCGCTACTCACTGCTAGTGCCGATTGCTTGTCTTCTGCAGCCTGCACTTGAGCGCTGGATTTAGGAAGGTAGACAGACAGGTCATACTCAGCCCTGCTGAATTTTTTTACATAGTAGTCATACGCATCCTGCTCATCCTCAGTCATGGCCTCGCCATACATCTTCATTTTCAACAATAGTGCGAAGTATGCAGACAACGGGCATATTACAGGCTCTTCAAATCCAAGATGAAGCAAATCATTTCGGACACCCTCAATGCTTGAGGCGATGGAATCGTCTGCACTTTTGAAATTATCAAGCTTATTTAACACGAAAATGACCTTGTCCTTTGGTACATATTCGGAAACGTATTTTAAGTAACGTATCTCCTCGTCTGTCCCGAGCTGGTTAGCATTTAGTACATAGATGAGCTTGTCGTAATGCTCTTCACGCAGCGCACTACGAGTACGTTCGCCATGCTCCCGATTGATCGCGGAATTTACACCGGGAGTATCGATCAGACAAATTCGACTTGGCGAATCCGAATGTACGAAAGAACGGAAAAAAGAGGCGATCTCACTGCTGCCTGCTCGCCCCGCATTCATCAAATCGTCGTATGCTGCATACAGATTGAGCCGCGGACCGAGCAAATGAATCGATCCATCTTCAACCGGCTTGTTGAATAAGTAACATAGGTTCGCTGTGCAAGCTTCTTGTGACGTTCGGGCAACCTGCTTGCCGATCAGGGCATTGATAAGCGTAGACTTGCCAGCGCTCATGTTGGCTGTAATCAAAATTCGTATTTCTTGTTGAGCAACAAATCTTCGGTTTAACCGAAACTGGTGAATCAACCCCTCTGCAAACAATAGCTTTTGCGGGATAGTCTCATCAGTAAATAAGGCAGACACCAGGTTACCTATTGCTGCAGACTGCCGTTTGTTCAAGTATCCCATTAAGATCTTTAGAGCTTTCTCAATTGCGTTTTTATCCGCTGCGATAAGCGCAATGTCACACATAAGCCAGAAGCGATATTTCCACATCCATGGTCTTAACCAGTCATTGACCATTGAACGAATCATGCGTTCACGATTCCCATCAGTTAAGACAAGTGCACTCTCATCTCCGATAAGCATTGCATGGTATTGTGATAACCGAGCTTTCGAGTATTCGGCAAAACCTGCACATCGGTTCACAAGATATTCGAGTATGACATAGTATTGAATCCTAGTTTTTTTCTTCGCCCTCTTTAGCGGATGCGATATCAAGCTATGTGAGGTTATAAAATTGTTTCGCAGATTAATTTCCATTCGTTGCTATAGCACCTCAACCTTCTCTCCCTGACTTCGCATCCACATATCGACACCATTTCCGTATACTTCGACAGAAATCACATAAATCCCTTGATTTTCCGATAATATCTCTGCCGTCGGAAGCCTGTCCAGCACAGCATCAATAGAATCACCGCTAAACTTAAACTTCACCCTTCGCAATTCTCCTGAGTACATGAACTGTACCCGTTTGCGAAACTCTCCGTCGTTGAACTTGTCCTTATATGGCACTTTAAATTTGGCTCCAGAACTTTGAAACCTTTCGATCCTATCCACACGAAACACCGTAGGGAAATCATGGCGATCATCGGCCATAAAAGCAACCAGATAGAAATAGTATTCTGAAAACATAATGGCGACCGGCTTCAATTCATGCTCCCGCTCCACACCATCTTTGCGGACATAAGTAATCCGGATTACTTCGTTTTGAGTTATATACTGCGAAAGTTCCCATATTGTCCCGAGAAGCTTCTTGCCATGCCTCAATGGAACATAATAAAACTGTTCACTACGGATCATGTTCTCGACCTGCTTGCGGTCATTTAACGTTACCTGCGCTAATAATTTTGCGACAAGCGCATCCAACTCTTCCTTGCAAAACGCCCGGCTCTCTAGAAGGATTTTACATACAGCTAAAACCTCTTCGTTAGTAATCCACTCGCGCTCCATACGGACAAGGTAGTATCCTGAACGAAATCTATCATAAATAATGGATACCTCCCCTTCCGCAAAACGGGTGTCTGCCAAATATACTCTTAATTCGTCAATGTCACGTTGAATCGTTTTTTCTGTTACTCCGTATCGCTTGGCAAGCTCTGCCTTCTTGATGAGTTCGCCTCTATTGAGCAGTTCGTGCATATTCAATAGACGAAATCCTTTATTACCGTTAAAATCAAGGTTCAAGCAAATATCCCCTTCTTAAACAGTTTTTTCAACTATATCACAACCGGATGGACATATATTGGGGTTAGTAAGATTTCACTTAACTAATTTCGGATTCATCCTAGTTACAATTATCCATGACATATGATCTAATATTACACTTTTCGATATGTCGAATACTGTAGAATTTTGTAGAGAGTATTTTAAGGTTCAAAATATGTACTAGTTGAGAAGTCGCCCGGCGCTGTTTGTTCGATGAGCAACGGTGGTTCCTTGCCCTGTTACAACGTGTTACTGTTACGTAAAAATTAGTGTCGTTCTTAACGGTTCAGATTAACCTTTTGGACTGAAAAAACTCAATTATTCTAGTAGTGTGAAATAAATAAAAAGAATGCGCGGCCAATAATTCACCGCGCATTAGTACATATCCTGCATAGTTATGTTTCGTGTGCTGATGATCGTACTGTTGAAAACGGTCATCAAACAAGGACACAGCTTCCTTCTTGCCCCAGGACTTCCCTGCAAAGGCATAGAGATATTCATGCTCGGGGAGTTGATACTAGCAATGCTTTGTTTTAGTTACTATCCCCGAGTTCATTGCAAGTAACCAGCAGGTTTCATCTTTTTAGAATGGGATAAACGCCAAGCCGCTGCTCCAAATTTCAATCCATACATCCTACCAGGCCACACTTGGTTCGTTCCTGAATCAATCCGGTATTAAAACGTAAAAATCTCAACCGAATCCTCATACACCCGTATTTCCCTTACAACCTGCCGGATTAAATCCCGCTTCTCTTCAAACGATAGTTCGTCTTGCCCTTTTGACAGATAATACTGAACGGCTTCCATTAGGACGTTAATGTTATACTCATTGTTCTGTGTAGAATTCAACATATCCGATAACTCGGCTAGTTGGTTATTCAGAGCTTCCTCTTTCTGAGTTAACTCCTTCAATTCCTGCCGGATTTCCTCTTCCCCAATACCGTCTTCACTGGCTGCAAATAACTTGATTAATTTTTTTCGGGCGTTTTTAGTTTTTTCGATTTCCTTTTCAAGCCTAGCTATTTCTCCAGCTTCAAAAGGCTCTTTTGTTTTCTCCTGCTGCAACGCCGCGGCAATTTCGTCAGGATTATTTAACCAACCAGCGACTTGCTCCCATACTTGATCTTCGATCATCTGGGCTTTAATTCTTCTACCACAGCCTTTTTGTTTTGCACCGGCTGTATTTTTAATATCTGTATATTCAGGGACCTTTTTGCCCCAATTATTTGATAATCGTCCGGTCATTGTATTGCCGCAGTCTCCGCATCTAAGCAAGCCACTTAATAAATATGGATGCTTACTCTTCTGTGCCCATCTTCGACGTGATTCTGAAAGCAGTCTCTGGGCGTGTTCAAACTGGGCCTCTTCGATAATGGGAGGGCAAGGTATCAGGATCCAATCACTCTTTGGCCTCTCCCTCATTGGAACCTTTTCCTCATCTTTTCTATGCTTGTTGCCAAGCATTCCTTCGGTATTCCAACGATTCTGATAAAACTCGCCAATATAGGCTCGATTCATTATGATTTGTCTAACGACTTGACGATGCCATACTGGAGCTCCTCGTTTGGTAGGTACACCTTTGCTAGTTAAATATAGTGCGATACCATTTAAACCTTGAACCAATGTATTGGGCTGTGTAAATAAATCAAAAATTAATCTTACGATTGCAGCTTCGTCTTCATTGACAAGGAATTGCTCCGACTCTTTGTCATAACTATATCCGTAGACTTGAAAATCTCTCAACACTTTACCTTGTCGCGCTTTTTCTCGTCTGCCGCGGCTCATTCGTTCGTTAATCTTGGATTTTTCAAATTCGGCTATCGCCCCACGCATAGAATAGAACAGGTTTCCTTCCGGGGTTTTGGAATACTCTCCATTCACGAATACCAGTTCTATTCCTCTTCTATCGAACTCATCCGTTATGATTAATTGGTTCATTAATTTCCGCGATAAACGGTCGGGATCCAGAAATATGATTTTGTTTATGATCCCTTCTCTAACATCTTCCCGTAATTTGGTTAAGGCTGGTCTATCTAGAAACTCTCCAGATATCCCATCGTCCACATATTCTTTAACTTTATTCGTCTCCGCTTTCATCCGACACTGACGAATCTGATCGTTCAGGCTGAATCCATGTTTTGCTTGTTCTTCTGTGCTCACCCTGGCGTAAATAGCGATCATGTTTCTCCCTCCTGAACTTCTCTAGGAGATAATCATAACAGGCCATGCGTATTTTGTCATTAGAGTCGCCCGCAATCAGTTTCACATGCACCCGGCATCGCCTCCTAATGGAGGATATGCTGATACGGCTTGGACACTTGATAATAAAAAACGACCATAGACATTTATTTGTCCATGGTCGCTATATCACTTCATAATCAGTATTCCAGTAAATCTAATGAACCGTATTGACATATAATTACTGAAAAAACTTATAAATTCAGGGTATTGAGCTGAGGTTCATCCTACACGAGCTTGAACAATTGCCTATCGATACGTCTTAGCTCCTAACTTTCTTAGTCCACATATCGTTCGAAATATTATAGTTGATGTTTCACTTTCATTGGAAGTTTACACTTAGATGTAGTAACTGAGTTAGGCTTCCAAATCAACCTCTTCCACACCAATCATTTCTTTAAAAAGATTATCGTAGGCCGATATTTTCAGCTTTTGGGCCTTATCTATCTGGAACGTGACGCTGATGCGGGAAAGATCGCGGCAACGACTCGACGGCCTAATTTTCATTCTATAATAGACCGATCCATTCGCCTTGGTCAACGGTTCATATTTGCCTCCCTTGCGGGCCATCGGAATGATTTCGATCTGATCCTGATGCGGTCTCATCGTAGCGATCCGCTTCTTCACCTCGATCGGATAAGTGTCACTCTCCTGAATAACAGTGACAGTTTCTTTATCGTGGTGATTGTAAATCCCGTACGCGGCATTTACGGAATCGTCAACCAGAATCTCCCCATCGTTATAACTGTATCTTGCATTGCCGCGACAAATCGCTGTCTGCAGGTATTGCTTCTCCATGCCGAGCTTGGCATTCGGAAGTAACTTTTCCAGGATATCATGTACATGCGGAATTAGGCTGCTTCCCCCCGACAATAGAACCGTCTCGATCCGTTCAAAGCCAGACTCACCATTTTTCTTCATCTCCTGGTTCATTTGCAGCAGCCCTTGTTCGATGTAATCCCACAGAGGTTGGCAGCGGCTTACAAACTCTCTGCGCGTTAGCTTGATACTACGAATGCCTACCCGATCGTGCTTTGGTAGCAGTGGCGGCATTGAAGTGCTGTACTCCTCTACCTCGGAGAGTGCAATCTTAATCCGCTCCGCAGTCTTTTTCAGCAGTGGGTATATTTCGTTCTGCTTTAAATTTTCTATCCGTTTCTCATCGTCAAAAATGGCTAAATCCAAAGCTTGGCATACTGGATTCCCCTGCTTCTTACCCTCTTCGATGATGAATTTAATAATGATCATGTCTATGTCATCGCCGCCAACGACAATTCCCTTTTTGACTAAGATCTTGCCACGACTATAATTATCGGTACTTCCGTTATTCCACTGTTTCAAAATGGAAGCCGCCGTTTCCACGCCATTCGCATTTTCGCTTTTATTCATAACAGCAAGGTCCAACGTGCCACCGCCAAAGTCAAATACTAGCATCGTTTCTTCTCTGATGAACCTGTCTTTATAATCCCAGAGAACGGCGATCGGCTCGTCTATGAACCATATGACATCTGATGAAATGCCTAGTCGCTTGCAGGCTCTTTCCATCAAGCTTTTTAATTCCTCGTTATAATGAGTAGGAACACTCAAAACGAGTCTTGAAATATCGCTGGCATTAAGTTGCGCACGCCTTAATAGGTCAGTCAAAAACAAACCAACCAGTTCATCGGAGGAGTACGTCTTTTCGTTTATGGTCCTGGAATAATGGATGTCCTTCATGAGGTGCCGTTTCAACGAAATGATTCCTCGCAATGAATCGTTGTAAGCGCTCGTTTCTTCTGCTTCAACTGAACCATCTGGATTAAAGTATAGCACTGTGCGAAGCAGTTGACGCCCAGGAGAGTATCCCCCTTCAAGCTCGATTACCCTCACTTCTCCCGTTTCATTATCGATAACGGCGATCGAGCTGTTTGTCGTTCCGAAATCAATACCCACGTAATACATCCAGTTTATCCCCTTTTGTCTTAGATTTTTGCAAGTTCCGCCAAAAATTCGTCAAGCTCTTCATCACTTCTTTCTTTATAAACGTAAAGCTTGGCTCTGCACAGTACAGAACCGTCCCGCATGCTTCGAATCCCAAGCTCCGACAGACGAAATTCAACGTTGTGACCATCAAGGTCCGGAATTGTATTCTCTAGCTCAAACATTCGAGGATTCCGATGAACCTGCTCTCGTAGATGCTTCCCATCCCAACGATCGGGGAACCATTCCCAGCCCTCTCCTTTCTTACAGAAAAAAGCTTCAAGTTCCTGCGAGATTTCGGGCAACATTCTAGTGGCGTCCTCCAGACGGAGCAAATATTGTCCGCTAAGCCGTTGAAGAGCGGCTACCTGTTCATTCGTAAAACCGAGCTCGTACTTCCTTTTTCGTTGGAAATATCTTTTGATAGAAGCAAACATCTTTGTGTCCCCCTGTCGGTATTTTATAGATTGAATAAGCCGTTAAATATATCGTCCAGCTTTTCTTCGTTTTCAATCTCCCCGCGTACGACAGAGCGAACCAAGACACGACTGTTCTTCATCAGCAAGCCTGGTTCCACGAGCTCGTAACGAAAAGTAATACCGGACATTTCACTTAAAGCAGTCTCCAGCTCAAAACGTTCTGGGTGCTGACGAACCATACTTTGCAGTTGCTCCGAAGACAGGGCTCTCCCATCGAGATCGGTTCCGATTATGCTGCAACCGAATGCTCTCAACACTTCCTGAACAGGCCATATCTGATCTCCCCTACAAGCGTAAAGATCCATCAACAACTCCTCCAGCCCGGCGTCAGACAAGTAATGAGCTCCAATAGCCTCTAAGCCCTGTAAAGGAAGCTTGTCCCAGGATTGTTTCAGGTGGTGGAGCATATCGTTCTGAACCTGCGGTTCGAACACCCAGTCCTTGATGTAAGCTGCGTCTCCCCCGTGGCATCCGTACAAAGCGAGCCACCGTATATCTTCTCGAAAGGCGGGTACGTGCTCGAATGCATATTGCCAGTACCGGCAATATATTACGTTCAAGCTGCTTCGGTCTCTCTTGTACCAGTGAACCTCCAAAAATCTTGTCAATATTCGCTGCAGCAGTTCCTCATTGTTATTTACGAATTCTATAGGGCCCAGCATCCCTCTCAGGTTGCGAGGTTCGATGACAAACAGCCATTCCAGTTCTCCCTGCTCTATCAAGCCGCTTCGAATAAAGGAAGGGGATTTCCCTACCGTCTCCCCTATTCGCCCCGCTAATCTGCTGAGGATAAGCTCCACTTGCCGGTCGCCGGAAATCGCCTTTTGAACAAGCCGATAGGCCGTTTTACGATGCGAGGTAAAAGCGTCCTCCCATGGAAATTCATCCTTCTCAAGCAAACTAGTGAATGCTGCGGCAAACATCTCGCCCAAGATCGCATCGGATGCCAAATATTCCAACAATCCTGTATCTGTATGAAAATACCTGACGAAGCCCTCTACATCGTCGATCTCCCGCAGTGTAAGCTGCTTCTCCAGTATTTCCACGAAACGATCGTAATGCGCCATCGATCCTAACATGCTCAACACTTTCATGCTTACTCCGAGCGCTCTTTCACTTCGGGGCGATTTAGTATCGAGTGCATCGTCTTGCGGATTCCTCCACCGAATATAAAGCTCAATCGCCTCCAATACCTTCTCAATAGTATTGTCATATACAGTCAGGAACGGTATAGCAAACGTTAGCTTCGCAAGCTTAGAATAGTCAATGCCAACTAGACTTGATTGTACATGATAATGATATTTTAAGCTTTTCACCACCAAATCCGCCTGGGACTTCAACCACTTTGCTAAGTCGTCCTCACCATCCGGCAGCGACCAATCTGGTTGTCTCAACACTTCGAGCTCGATTAGCTTGCTTGGCCGCTCTGGTTCAACTCTTTCACTGGGACCATATCGGCGGTTGCTCCTCCACTCTTCAAATCCCAACAGGGATTTATCCAGATTTTTCCGTGCTTGTTGAACCTTTTTATTCTCCGATTGGGAAATTTTATTTGCAATGTATGTCTCTATCCCAGTCTTGATCTCAGCATATGGGAATTCAGCCTCAGCTTGCTGTGCCCCCCATAACCATGCCTGCCACGTCTTCAGTCGATCAATAAACAGGTTCCAATCGTCCGGATATCGGCTGTGGACCCGAGTGAGTGAGCGATGAAAATTGGCTAACGTATGCTCAGACTTAGAGTTGGACACCGACTCATAAAACACAATATGCGGAATGAGGTGATGAAACAGCGCCTCCTCCCATGGTGCCTTCTTCCACTTTTTTATTTCTATCGATCTTTCGCCACCATCGAAAATCTGCCGTTTCTCAAGCTCAGTCGGAGCTGATACGAGCCACTCCAGACAATCAAATGAAGCTTCTTTGATAAGAAGTTTGATCGTGTCTCCAGAACTACGCCCACCTGCCCCATCAGCTTGCACTATCTTTTTCAGAGCCTCTATTGCTAATCGCTCCGTCACTGACTCCCGCCTTCTTTCTTATCAAACCTTCTGCGCACTCGCTCGACTAGCTGTAGCACCACATCCCGAATACCAACATAGAGGCTGGTCTCGGCGACAAACCCGCGCTTACGGTCCCCTCTGAAGGAGAGCCAGTTATAGCTGCCGACGATGGCGAATTTATCGTCACAAATTAGTATTTTCTCGTGGGTATCTCCCAGCCGGACCGCATGAAATCGATTGGAGGCCAGTTTTTCTTTGAGCTGCTTAACAGCTTTCTCCGTTCGCTTGCCCTTATATTCCTCATCATGCGGGTAGCCATATCCGATCCAGAGATGGCCGCCCCTTCTCAGAAACGATTTCATCACTGGGAATAATTCATCGATTACCTCGTTGGAAACCCATGGACTGACGATGTACACGGTATGCTCCGCATTCTCCAGTGCTTCCTGCATCTTAGCAAAATGCTCAGTCGTAGTAAGAGGGTATACAGCCCCGTTAACTTCAGGTCGATCTTCCAGCTTCGGTACATCGAAAGCTGTCCATAGCTCCTTCAGCGCCTTTTCCTCCTCATTTGGTTCGGTTGTCCCAGACTGATGCGGCAGTGGCAATTCATCGCGAATAGAAGCTGGAAGCTCCGTCATCTCCCAGATCTCTACACCGCTTTCAGCCATCTGGGCCAAGGGCCCGGAATATTCCGGGGCATAATGATGCCGGTCAAACACTTGGAAAATAAATTTCCCTTCCTCCGTTCGATACACCAACAGTCGCAACCTTTGATATTCGGTATACACATTGCCTGGAATGCCGACGATATCATCGAGCTCCGTCTTCTCGTTTTGCTGGTAACGATTTTTATAGTCTTTATACAGTTCCTTAAGTTCCGAGAAATGCTGCGATACCTCATACAAAGTCGGAGCAGGCACATAAGGTCTTAGAGTATTTCCTGAATCCGCTCGCAGCGCATAAGAACCGATGGAGTGTAGATGATGCCATTTGCCTGAAATCGCATCCAGTTTTACTGTAAAAATCTCTTCCCTGGTCGTAACGATTCGGTCCAGCTCCAGCGCTTCCAGACCTTTCGGGTTTATTTTGTAAATGCGGCCGGTCAAGGTTGGAACTTCGATGATATAAGAAAGTGCGGATAATTCGCCCAGGCATTTGCGCAGTTCCCCCAGCGGCACACCGAAAAAGTCTGCCAGATCAGTCTCCTCATGAAACTCCTCTTTAATCAACCGCAGCACAAATTGCGCTAGCAGGCTCATACCTCTCTTGCCCCGCACGCGTATAGCCAGCTCCATCCGGTAAACGGGAAAATCTTTCTCATAGAAGGCAACCAAACGCGCCCCGGGGATCGCAAACTCTTGCTGCTGCGCGAGATCCAGCAATTTCATGGCTGCAACTCCTTCCAGGAACGAATCGCTGCATCGCGATCGGTTGCTATGTAGTCGTAAATCCCTCGGACGATGTGCTGAGGGGTTAATCCTCTTGCCATCTCCGTACTTCCGATCATAACGAGCAGCTCCCTCGCGCGGGAGAGGGCAACGTTCATTCTTCGCTCATCCCTTAGAAAGCCAAGATTGCGTTCACTGTTATTCCTCACCATACTGTATAGTACGAGGTCAGCTTCTCGTCCTTGGAATGCATCCACAGTGTCAACCTCTACCTCTAGATGCTCCAGGTTTAATACATCAATCGCTTCGCGCAGTTTATTTCGCTGCGGCATATATCCCGTAATAACGGCCACTGATTTTCGCGTTCCCGTATTTTCCAGACACTTATCTAAATTCAGCAATGCGTTTTGAACAGCATTGACCTCAGCTAGATTGAAATAGGATGTGCCCAGCTGCTTTTCCGCAGCCTGCTGATGATCATCCGTACGAATCCAGGTTATCGGCTTCCAGTCGTAAATTCCCGACGCCCTTTCTTCTTCGGTACAACCCGGCTTCAATGGCGTATCCGAGTAGAATAGCGCGGATACCATTCGTGCAATCGCGGGATGCATCCGGTATTGCGTCTGAAGGGTAGCTCGACTGTCCGTATGGATTCGCTTGAACAAATCTTCGAACAAGCTGACTTTCAGCGAGTTAATTTTCAACTTATCCTCTCCGGCTTCATCCAAGAACCGGTCAATAACCGGCGGAAGCTGCTTATGGTCGCCTACAAAGACGACCTTCTTGCCGTTGATACTTGGGAGAAGCGATTCTGGCGGCGTTGCTCTCCCTGCTTCATCGATAATGACCCAATCGAACGACAAATCCCATTGGTACAAAGGATAGCTTCCCATACAAGTAGCACCGATCAAGGTCGGAGATTGAGCCAGAAACAACGGCTTCATCTCATCCTCTTTGCCGAACATCGTCTTCCAATCGTTATAAATGTCCAATACACGGTTATAGCGCGCCGGATCCTGGATTCGATCCATAATGGACCATATTTTACCGTCCACATTATCCTCCAGATGCTCGACCCAACGCTGAAGAGCCGGATCGATCGTCCACTGTTGTACACTCTCTCCGATCTTTTCATTCCCGATCCGCACAGCAATAGGCGCTTGGCGGAATTCATGCGCATGCTGTTCGACAATCTTCATAAATTTAGAGAAGGCATGATCGATGGCCACATTGGACTGCGATGCCAGCAAAATGCGGGCCTTCGGCTCACGGCGATAAATTTGCAACATGAGTTCCGTAATCCATGTCGTTTTGCCCGTGCCGGGCGGTCCTTGCAGTACAAAGATCGATTCGGCACCCAGAGCGGCCTGAAGCGCGAGTTTCTGATCTTGGTTTACATTTTGATACGTGCTTATAGTAGAAGCCGGATATGTATTCGCATGTGCGGGCTCTACTAAATGCTCTAGAAGCAATCGGTTGATTTTGCGCCCCATCCTGAATTGCTGCAGCACTTGACGCTGCCGATTCAGCTGAATTTTTTCCCGCTGCGTGTTTTCGCATAAGTCGCCAAGCTCGGGAAGCTCTTCAGAGCCGTAATCTCTTACGGTTTCCAAATAAACCTTATTGCCTTCCTGTCGGATGTAACGGCCTGCCGGGTGCTGAGCTTTGTCCGTGACGAACATCATTTCCGTTCCTGCCGCGAAAGATAGTTGCCGTTCGACCAGAAGCTGAACCTCCAGCACTGAACCATCTTCAATCAGCCTCCATTCACGGTATGCGTACCGCTTATCATCCGCATTCAGCCGCTCTAGCTGCAGGCGTAAAACATCCTCCCATTGGTCAAACACTTCTCTTGTCTGCCGGTTCTGAGCCCGTTTCGAATTCGACATAATCGACTCGCTCTTAATATACTCCAGCAGAGAAATTCCTGATGTTTTTGAATCGGATCGTCTATCAAAGGTCCATCCACCGCGAAACCTCTTAGCGCGTTCCTTAGCCCTCTCTCTCTCGAAAGGTGATTTTTCACCGCAGTCTTGAATGATCAAATCCGGCCCGCCTTGTTTGCCCGCATTCACTTGAAAGATCCACTCATAAGTCGATCCAATAACATAAAGAAGCATCCTTCGGTTCTGTGAATCGAATCGACTGTACAAGTAAGATTCAGGCGCTGCATCGGTCCAAAACCGCTGCTCCCACTCCTCGCGAGACAGATCAGATCGCTGCAACAGACCGGCCGATTCATCCGCGTGCCAGCCTACTGTCCAGACGACCTCGTCCATCTTCTGGGATAAATAGCGGTTGGCCATCTCGAGAATGACGGAAAGTGGTGTTTCCTTTACGGAATCCCACAAAGCCGATAAGATGGTGAACAACCCGGAATCGCACTCCGATTCATAAGCATGCAGTGCCTGGTCCGAATCAGGTATCGACTTTCCCGGAAACACCAGTGTAAAGAGAAAACAGCCTGACGCATAACGATCGTCTGACGCACTTCGATACGATTTTTTCATAGAAGTCCTCGTGGTGTAGTCAGCGCAGCAGCTCCAATCTTCTTCCAACGAGAAAAATTGCTTCATTCGCCATTGCTGTATACCAGGGAAAATATAATTGGCCCTTCCGCCTTTTTCCGCCAACTCGATCCATACATCCTCAGGACAGAGCCGCCCATGATAAGATAAAATGCCGTGGATTTGTGCTATATGCTCAACGAGATCCATCCAGATGCGAATCCTCTTGGATAAATCTAATCTCAAGATGTCAGGATAGGCCTGATCCCATCGTCGAAATTGTGATGGCTTCTCCACTGCTACAAAATAAGAGGAGACTCCCTCATCAATCCTATGCTGCCCGTAAGAGAGAAGTGAAAGAGCACCTACTTGTTCAAGGCGCTTCAGCATATCCATCTGGATATAGAAATCATTCCAAGCTACATCTTCATTCAATGAAGCATCCAGTCGGTATTGATACACTAAAGCTGATTTGCCAGAAGGATTGTGCAATACCTCGCTCAAAGTAAAGCGTGGGTTGAGCTCAAGTAAAGCAGTTACATTGCATTGGTCAAGCCAACCATTGTTTACCATGTAAATCCTCCAGTTTACTTTCATTTTTTGTATTTAAGACAAAACGGTTACCCTTGGGTAACCGTCATCCCATCTAATACAGTCGATTCTAATGATATAATAAACCATTAGTCTATTCGACAAAAAAAATAATAATTCCTTCTGGATCGGAATAATATGTCTTTACGTCCTCTGTTACAAAGTCTCGTATGGTTATGAACTTTCTGATATCAGTGGCTATAAGGTACTGGATCAGTCCAAACAAACACGCTTTATCGTAACCAGGATGTACAGGGTATCAAAATTGTGCCTTTCATTTTTCGCCCTCCTCTTCACTACTAATTCCCCAGCAATTCTCGAACTCCCATGCAGAATTGCTCTTCAGATGGGGTCAGCCCGTTATCCGAATCCTCTTCGCCTAATTCACCATTAACCCCATAAAAATAAAGGTTGCTTTTCAGTTGAGATGAAAACCACGGATTCCCTTGTTGAAATCGCCGAATTTCAGCATCTTTTTCATCCGGATAAACCAGCAAACCCGGAGCCGAATACCCCTGGTCGGAGAAAGCGTCCATGTACGCATGAATTTGGTATAAATCATTACGTTCCAAACCCGTTGGTTTTGATAAAGTTACAAAAGTGTGCTTATATTTTGCATCGACTACCGCTAGCACTTGTTTCGAAGATGGCCTCCGTATAATAAAATCCGGCTTTAAAGCAGCTATTTTCTTCCCGTTCCTGTTTACAAACAAATTGCCAACGGCTTCTCTAACTCGTCCAGTATGGATCACTTCTATCCCTGCTAGAGCATTTCTTAGAAGATGATAAACATAAAGCTCCCAAATTTCAGCCATATCCAAGAGGGTTCCTGTTACTTTTTGGCCCCCGTTTGAAGAGACCCCAAATGATTTTTGTTGCAAAATCCTCAAAGTCAAATCAACAACGGGGCAATAGGATTCCAGGATGGGGGTGTATTTAATTTTGGGAATCTTATAAATGGTTTTATAGCTTCTACATCCTTCGGATTGGAGTAAAAGGCCTATGATTTCCCTTCCTCTGTCGGACAACCAGTTATGTGCATTTCGATGCCCCAATTCCTTCTTAATTCTTCGATAACCGTTGCTGAGTATGTACGCAATGTCAGGATGAACAACCTTGGACTTGGATAGACTTGCAAGTCGATTCGTTCCCTTGCCTATCTCAAGAGCCGTTTCCATCACTTTCATACGACCGCGCAGAGATGGAGCCTTCAGTGTTTCTTCCATTCGAGTATACGGTAACCCATGCTTGGCTCCACGGATAAGCTGCTCACCCCAAATTCGGGCTATTAGTTCCCACAGCCACATATTCGCATTACGATAGGAGCCCTTACTCTGAATCATTCGCACTCCCCATATAGTACTAATCCAGCGGTGAAAAGAGCTTTCATAACGTGGTGTTATACGTAGAGTTCTCCCCATATATTGGATCTCTCCAACATACCTTCCCGCATACCAGCGTCCATGGCGAAATTCGATTACTGGCTCATCATCCGATTTGTCAGTGAGACGAATTGTGAACAGTTCTTTATCGAGATAAAGGCACAAATTCTGCAACCATATCTTCTCATCATCATTTATTAATCCGATCTCAGATAAGTCATTTGCAATGATTTCTGTTCTTCCTTGTGCGGATTTCATACCTTCCCCCACAGGAAAGTGCTTTTCGCTTGTTCCATAAATTGCTTTCTTTCGTATGAATCGGCCCCGGACAAATACTGCTCCAATAACGGAGCCAACGAATAATTCCACAAAGCAGTTACAGGCCCACGAGCTTGCTTATTCCGGTTCCATAGTACTTGCTGAACGCCCGGTTGCGAATAAATATACTTCTGGGCAAATGAAACCACGTCACTGAAATAGGTATGACCAATGACATAAAGCGGTCCCATATGTTCATGCCCAGCTATTAAATGATTCAACTGGACGCAACGGTCCGCTAGAAGTTCAAATTCATCCTCCACACGGTTCCATTTACGTGGTTTTCCATACTTCTGCGGCCAACGTTCCCATTTTCCCTTCAGTAAAGTGACTAGATCATTACGATCAAACCCACGGAAAAACCAGAGAAATCTGCGGCGAAGTGCAAAATCGACTTGTTCCAGCGATTGATCAATTAAATTCATAGTTCCAATAATATATAGATTCTCGGGTACAGTTAGCGGATATGGTTGACCATCCTGGCCGGCAAGCAGCACAGCACTTTCACGATCCTCCATTAAGGAAAAGCACTCTCCCAACACCTTGCTGAGATCCGCCCGGTTCATTTCATCGAGAATGAGGACATAGGGCAAGCCTTTACCAATTCCGCCTTCCGCTACTTCAATTTCCTCTAAGACCTGTAGAAATACGCCTTTTTTATAAATGGTCCGATTCTGTTCAAGCTGCATCCCCCGTATAAAATCTTCGTATCCATAGCCCGGATGGAATTGTACACGGCGAATCCTCTGCTCTACTAGCTTGTTCACATCCTCTTGCTTTTTAAAGAATTCCCCCGCTCCCCACAGGCGTAACGTCTCTTGGCGAATAAACTGTCCGGCTAATTGCTTTGCTTCATGGGTTTTCCCGGTTCCCGGAGGTCCATACAAAACAATCTGCTTCTTGATTTGCAGCCCTTGAATGGGGAGAACCTCCGAATCATGGTCACTATAGTCCCAACATTCAACGAGTGGACTTCGATAGAAATCAAGATCCTTTTCTCCAAGAATGTCTTCGAGCTTTGTTCGAATAGCCAGGATGCGATCATCAATATCTTCAGGCACGGAGTCTTCATCCAGAATTTCCAGGAAGGCCTCAACAATCTGTTGCTTATGACCCTGACTCGCCATTCTTTCATATTGATCAGGGTATAGGAGGTGCAAAATAATATGTCGGGATAGCGGGTTCGTGTCCTCCTTTATAGTATCGAGCATATTTCGTACCTTGATATGGTCGGATAAAAACATAATCCGGTCATTTTCAGGTTTCTGCAGAACCGCATCTGCGAACATAGCTATATAACGTATTTCATAATAACGTCTTGTATTGTAGGCGATACCCGGTCCGCCTATGCCATGCTCCAATGCTGTCAGCGCCTCATTCTGATCGTCCAGTGTAAGTCCGGCAAATGAAGCAATAGTATTCAGAAGTTCTTTTTTTCTTCGAAATGTAATCGTGGAGGGAAACAGCAAGTAGAGATAGACAAGTTCGCATGCAAGCTGAACAACCTCAGGCTTCTGACCCTTCAGTTGCCCTTGCAGTTTGTTCTCAAAGATCTCTGAAGATTCATCCACGTTCTCTATAAAGCAGGCTTTAAATGCATTCAAATTCGCTGTGGTCCAAATTTGCTCAGACGGCCATAGCAATGATGTGCCATTAATGAGGCTCTTCCCTTTCCATTGATCTGCATATCGATAAACGGCGGTGGTATCCCATTCTTTAAATTGTGCCATGAATTTCGTCCTCACTATTGTTGATTTTTAAATGCCGTACATCGCGATTATATATCTCTTCCAAATCATTTATAATCTGTGGCCGGTGGGTTGGAATCTGAGGGCACGGATGATAGTAGTAATATCTTGACTTTTGTTTGGGGTGCGCCTTTCCAAAGCAAGGGACGCCCGAGGTCTGAATTAACGAGACCCATTTGTCTTTAATTTGGACAAAAGGATGCCAATGTCTCTTGTGCTTTTTCACTCCCCAACCTAGGAGAACCCATGGATGTTGTTTCAGCTCGACCAATTCAATCAATGACTCATCGAATTGAAATTCCTCTCTTGCAACAAGTTCCACGTATTGCTCTATTGCATCTTGATCGTCTGTATTTTGCAGCCAGAACAAATTATATATCTTAAACAGCCCCTCCAGGGATTGTCCATAAATTCGTTCCAATAACGTGGCCAATTGAATCATGGTTGGATCAGGAATAACTTGGCCATGTGCCTTTCCATCTGCTAATAAAGGAGAGTATAGTTCAGGAGCGACTTTTTCCAACGTGGCTGACCCCGGGTTAAGTAGTACACAACATCCTAAAGATTTCGTTGAGTCTCCCCACTGAAGATGGGCGGATGTACGATATATATGTTCACCTCGTTTGAGAAACTGGCCATAAGCCCGGAATTTATCCATATTCCTCATTCCTTGGGGTTAATGTGCCGCACTAAGATGGCTTTAAGCTCCCTTTATGCGAAAGATTTTCGTAAATGGTTGATTACCAATAAGGCCCCAGCCTTGTGCAGCGGCTCATTCTGTTTTTCACAATGAAATAACTGAATGCACGACGGACAGCCGTCCGAACAACCACAGCTGCTAATGATCTGTCGTGCTTTTTCCAAGAGAACCCCGAACTTTTCAGCGACGACCTCGACTATACCCGAACCGCCTCCTGCTTGGCTGTCATAGAAGAACATCCCGGGCATTCCAAACAAGGCAGAGCCAGAATAAAAAGAAGTGTGTTGAAAATCGGCCATACTGCACCTTACAACAGCCGGTATCGCCGAAGCTATTGCATGTTCAACGGCATGAAGGCTTCCCTCAACCAAGTTCTCCAAGTCAATGGATTCGCAATTCTGCACATCCTTGAGCAGACCTCTAAGTTCATCCCTTCCTTGGTGGTCCCACATCAGCCAAAATGCCTCTGTTTGGAAACTGACAGGGTATGTGTTTGTTAATTGCACGGTTTCGGGAGGCATTGCGCCGTGATTATAGATTTTTTTGTAGCCAAATGTGCTTCGTTTTACAATGATGCTTCCAAGATTGGATTTGATCGCCGCGTCACTTATCAGAGGATTGGTTATATCATGGATTTCAATGCTATCACGAACAATTCCGCGAGTATGATAATCCGTTCTTACTGGCTCTACAACCACTTTGCGTTGCCTGTTATTGACCCACTTGACCTTATAAAAGGTACGATTGTCAGGTCCCAGAAATACGGCGTCTACGTGATAATCTCGAATCAAGGAACGTCCGTCCACACTTTGAAATAGGATGTCCTCATTCCACCCGTTCTTGGTTACAACCGTATAAGTATCGCCCATAGTGAACAAAGTTTGATACCGGGGTGTTTCTCCTTGATAGTGTAGTTTCCCTTCAATCTGCTGCCACTGGTCGCTTGCTTCCGCAACCACCTTGCGAAGCGCCGAAGAGCGAACATAATTCATAGCATTCGTCAACGTTCCTCCCAGTTCGTGAGCTGCGTATGCGAGATGCTCCTTTAATAGCTTGGGATTCGTTGTATTGATCGCCGCTGATTCAGGCGAAAGCGTAAAAAATTCTTCAGGGTTGCGGGCAAAGTATTGCTGCAATGGCTCTTCCTGAACCATCATAATCACCACACCGTCTCTGCTGCGCCCCACACGACCAGCCTGCTGCCAAAAGGAGGCCTGAGAACCTGGATACCCCAACAATATACATACATCCAGACACTTCACATCAATTCCGACCTCTAGGGCGCTAGTAGTGACCACTCCAAGGATCTCGCCTTGCTCAAGTTTTTGTATGGTTCGTTCTTTAACTTCTTGCGTGAGGTACGCATGGTACGGCAGAAAAAACTCATGTGGTTCGTCTGCCGAAAGCCCGCCATGATCATGAAGATGGCTGCGCAAGATCATGTTTAATTCACGACTTAAAAGCTGGGCTTGCTGGCGGTTGCTTGTGAAAATGATACTTCTTGGCCATCTTCCATCCTTGTAGATCGTGCGCAGAATTTCATAGAGATCGGAAACAACAGCCCTTTTCTTCTGCTCATCGTCTGATAAGCCAGGATTCCACATCAAAATCGCTTTCTTCTTTACTGGCGCTTGTACACCCGAGATTTCATGAAATCCTTTCAGTCCACGCATTCCTGTTAATTCTTCAGCTAGATACTTTGGATTAGCAATGGTAGCCGAGCAGGCAATAAACTGGACATTTTTATTCCCCAACCTGTCACATAACATTCTTAATCTGCGAAGGACCAAAGAAACCTTTGAACCTAACAAGCCTGAGTATTGATGAAGCTCATCAATAACAACAAACCGAAGATTTTGCAGAAAGCGCAACAGCCCAGGGCCTTTCCCCTTAGGTGAACTTGCACCTTGAAGAATTAAGTGCAGATAGTGGACGTTGGTCAGCCAATAACGTCCTTCAGAGAACACGAAGCTTGATGCCTGATCTTTTCTCATATGCTCTGGAACGTTACGTTGTCCATGAAGAAGTCCAACAGATATTTGTTGTCTATTCACAGCGAACCGCGAAAATCCATTAAGCGAAATTTTATTTCCCTGCTCTTCTATATCATCGGCCCATTCTTTCAAATGGGTAAACTGATCTTCGACCAATGCTTTGAACGGAGCCAAATATAGCGCACACGCATCCGGATCAGATACCAATTTTTCCATGATGGGAACATTGTAAGCCAATGATTTTCCCGATGCGGTTTTCGTACAGAGAACGACATTGCGTCCTTCCCGGATGTTCTGTATGGCTTCTCCTTGATGCTCATACAGCTTATTGATCCCCAGAGAATGAAGCTTCCGTTGCAGCCAACTGGGCATTAGGATTTGGTCAGCATAAGCGCCTTGATTGGCGTCAATTTGATGCACATGCACTTCGCTTCGGACACGAGTTCCGACTTCAAGCAAGTTCTGGACGAGCATATCACTATCGAATGCTTGTTGCACGGGAAGTCTTCGGTCGGAGATCATTTCCATTTCTTCCGGTGTCAACATCCCGTCCAAGATCAAGTACCCATCATGCGTACAATAAACGCCGGCTTTTTTGTTTATATAGGACTCCATATCGGGTTCAAGGGAGCGCCACTCCGAAATTCGAATCCCGTTTGCACGTTGATGGATATAACGGTAATATCCTTTCGGATCAGCTTTATAACCGATTTGGACAAAGTCTCCATATGGCCGTTGGCCTCCACAAGAAGAGCAGATTACAGGCATTCTTAATCGTTCCCTTCAATCAGTATCTTCAGCAGCATTTTGGCCCCAGGTTTGAACAGTTTAATATTCCCTTTACCGGGGAGCTGGACGCAACTAGGACATCCTTCAGTACAAGGGCAGCTTTCAATAAGCTCAAGCGCTTTTCGAAGCACATGAGGGAGTTTCTCGTAAATCGCCTCGATGGTTCCGAGGCCGGAGCCATTCTCGCCATAGAAGCCGATAACAGGTCGATTAGCAAAAGCCGTCATTGCACTCGCCGAAAAACCTGTAAAGTCATTCGCGTCACAAATAATGAGGTCAGGAATAACGGAAGTCATAGCGTGACCTGCAGCGTGAAGAGAGCCTTCGGCCAACAGATCAACGGGTCTGCCTTCATCTACCCATTCCTGGACATTATTTTTCAAGTGGCCCCATTGGGAATCCGTTAATGTAACCCACATTCCTTCGGGAGTAAATCGGGTGACGGACGGATGGTCCAATTGAACCTGCTCCGATTCATGCTTCTGTCCGAAGTAAACTTTTTTATAACCGAATACGCTCCGCTTGATCTCCAGTTCACCATAGGCCATATCGATTCCTTCGATATTTTGCTTCTGGTAAGTCTGCATAATATCGATAGCATCACGATAAGTAGATTGGGTGTAATAGGTTAGTTCTTGAATGGGCAATAGAATGATTTCGCCTTTTCTGCGATTGATAGAGTCTACTCGATAGCCTTTTTCTCCAGGAGTCCAATAGATCGCGCCTTCATGAAAGTCACGAAGAGCACTCCATTCATCCAGACCGTCAACGATCGTTTGATCCTGCCCCCGAATGGTGACGCTGTAGTTTTGCCCGGAAATGGATCGAAGGCTAAACTTTTTATCAACGACTTCCTCTTGATCCGCTGATGCGGCAACTTGGAGAACAGTCTCGATATAGTCTTCAACTAACCCGGGGAACATGTTCTGCAAGTCTTCCTTCGTGACTTCTCTCCCGAGTTCTTCTCTCAGTAGAGGAATATGCAAAGCCAACAACTTGTAATTTGTTGGATTAATTCGAACGACTTCCGGAGCCTTGTGAATAAACTCCAGTGGGTTTCGCATGTAATACTGCTGAAGCGGTTCGTCCTGCAGGATCAAGACAGCGACTCCCTCGCCTTTGCGGCCTACGCGCCCAATCTGTTGGGAGAATGCCGCTTTCGATCCGGGATAACCAACAAGAACGGCGAGACTTAAATCACCAATATCAATCCCGACTTCAAGGGCATTAGTTGTAATAATGACATGAATATCGTGGGACTTGAGCCGCTCAATAATCCGTTTCCGGGTGTCATTCGGTAGGATTCCAGTATAAAAAGCCGCGAGTTTTTCTCCATCTACTTTCTCTTTAGGTAGTCGGAGAGGCTGGCGCAATACGTCCTTGATATAACGGGTAAATACCATCGTCTGGCTGCGAGAAGGCTGAAAAATGATGCTCTTAATCACCTTCTGATCCACCGCCATAATTTGTTTCGCCATCGTAATCGCATCGGTAGAAGGCGCGCGGCGGACTTGTTCGTCGGCAGACATGCCAGGATTCCAGAGGACGATTCCCTTCTTCTGATGGGCGGAACCATCTGTATTAATGAGGGTAAAGCCACTTAGCCCCGTAAGATCCTCTGCTAATCTAGCAGGGTTCTCAATCGTTGCTGAGCTCGTGATAATCTGGATATTGTGTGCATTACCAAGCTCTCGGCAAACCTTAAGCAGGCGTCTGAGTACTAATGCGACATGACTTCCGAATGTGCCGCGGTACATATGCATCTCATCAAGCACGATAAATTTGAGGTTCCGCAGATAATTTCGAATGTGGTGCGCGGTCGCATACTTCACCTTCTGAACTTGCCCGAGAATGGAGTAATGAATCATATCCGGATTCGTCATCCATACCTGTGCCTTCTCCATGATTCGCTGCCGCGGCCCATTCTCGGTATCCCCATCCAGCCGACCAATATGAATCAGACGATCTCCCAAATGCAACTGGGTCTCAAACCACTCATCCAGGGAAGAAGGATTCTCCGTCAGTTGCAAGCCAAAACGCCTAATTTGATCCAATTGATCATTTGCTAACGCTTTTGTTGGAAATATGTATAACGCACGTTCTTCGGGATGGTTATATAAACGACTAAGAATCGGCAGGTTATAGGACAACGTCTTTCCGGATGACGTTGAAGTGACCAAGACAACATTAGAACCAGAATGGACTGCATCGGCCGTTTCTGCTTGGTGTGAATATAACTGCTTAATTCCCATTCGATATAAGGCGTCCTTAATGGGCTCCGGTGTAGATTCAGGAATATCTGCAAAAGTTGCTTCTTTGGCAGGAAGTGTATGTACATAAATCTCAGCGGCCTCTTCCTCGGCCAACTTCTTCAGCTTATCCAGTACATCTTCTGATGAAAATTCATGACTTACGACGCCAGGAATTCGGTTATCCTCACATAGTACAAATTCTTCTTTCTCTAGAGGAACGATAGCAAAACAAGACGGACAGTAAATTCCTTCTGCAAATCCTCGGAGGTTTTCAATTACGGGAGTCCAGTCTGAGCATTTAATCCCGGTTGGCGAATATTCAAGTAATCGTTGCTCCCCAACTAGGCTGATTTTATTGGAAATTTGAATCGCCTTCAACATATTGGTGCATTCCGAACATTTTAGAAATGCCATTCCCAATCCCTCCATCGTTAATATCTGCTGATTAAATTAAAACATAATGATTAGACAATAGGTTGTCATCGAATATACGTTCCTATGGAGAAAATCCCTTTACTGATAATTCGACAATATAGGTAGTAAGTCCTGTGAAAATACGACAAAACCCAAACAAAGCCAAAAATAATCGCTTTGTTTGGGTAAGTATCATTGAATATTTTTTTACGAGAAAGACTGAATCGATCATGATACCTGCGCTTGAGGAATCTCATTCGCTTCCTCAATACCCATCATCATTTTGTAATGTGCATGATGGTTTGTAACCTTGAATATCTTCTCGAATATAGTAAGGTACCTTGCATTTGTATCTAGCGGATGTTCAATATATATATCATCGCTTGCAAAATGGGACCCATCATTTGCCCAGGATAAAAGTGATTTACATAATACCTTTTCTTCTTCTTCGAATTTATTCAGAATATCATCTTCACTAATATTACCAAATACTTTGAAATAGTTTTCTATAATTCTACGAATCAAGTTTTGTACCGTTGTTGAAGAACTGCTCTGTGTTGCGGATCTAAGTTCTTGCCACATTAACTCATATGAAGTTTTTATTGGATTTGTATCATAGGACTGAGCATCTGTAACATTATTAACTTTTCTTATAATCCAGAAGGTTTCATCGTTTAATTTTCCGCCCTTCGAGCGCTTTTTATGAAAAGTTACTTCCTTATGAAAGTAAACATTATGGGTTAAAACAAATAATTGAACGACATTGTTTCGATTATTCCTGATATCATCAATAAGTTTCAAAATGAGATTGCTAACGATAAATAGTACATTGCTATCTAAGCTAGAAATTGGATCATCAATCACAACTACTTTATTCTCTGTAATAAGATCTCTGTTATTGCTTCCATTCAACAGATGCATAAAATATAGGAATGTTACGAATGTTTTTTCTCCTTCACTTAAAGTCTGATTTACATCTTCTCCAGTAGATCGTATCAAACGATAATTCCCCTGATTTTGAGTATGTGAAAATTTGAAATTTGTAAAATTATACGCCTTTAACAGACGATTCATTTCATTTATGGATGGAGTTACACTTGTGATTTGTGCCTCTAAACCTTCGATTTCGGAAATTAATCTATTTTTCTCAGATGTTTTTGACGTGATACCATCTTTTATCCCGGTTATTGCATTCTTGATACTAAATTCTTTTCGTACATATTTTTCGTGATTATGCAGATTTTCATTTGCTATGAATCTCCATATCTCATCCTTTAGTAGTTGTTCTTCCTGGGCTCGGTTATCAACCAACCTGTTATGTGCTTGGATCTCCTGATTTATTCTCTCGATTTCCAGATTTATATTTTTTATAAACTCATGAACAGGAACTAAAACAATTCCCTTACTCGGCTCTTTTCGTTTTTGTTCAATTAATTCGAGATTGATTCCATTTTTCGATCTGATTAGTTCAAATTGTTGACTAATCTTCTCCTTATCGATATACGGTAATTCATTTAACAATAGGTCCTGGATTGAAGTTTCGAGATTGCTATAAGTTTCCATGTATTGATCAACATTATTTGCTAGTTCCTTCATTTCATTTTCATAAGTTTCATTAAAATATTCTTCTAATTGATGTATAAAACCATCCGGCAATGACTGTTGACAAAAAGGGCACATTCCATCTGAATTATGTACATGGTCATATCCTTTTTTTACCCAATCGCTTAAAGCCAGTCTAGAAATGAGAGCTGCGATATCGACCTCCTGCTTACCAACAATTTGTTTTTGGAATATCTCGCTTGAACAAGCAGCATTTAGTTCATCATTTTTTATTGATTGAAACGTTTGGATTTTCACTAAACTACCATTGAATAATTTATTTGAACGAGCACGTAAATCCTCTAAATCACATAACTGAACTTCAAGTGAATGCGACTGTTTACATTTATTCATAAAGTTTATTTTATTATTTCTCGCTCCTGAAAAAGCTTGTAAAAACTCATTATCATATTTTCTCTGTAATTCCCAGCAATCATCTATAAATTCATTTTCATTCGCGTTATATTCCTCTTCTTTATTGGACAAGTTAGTGCGCATTCTACGAATCTCTTCGTCAAATTTATCAACAAGCCTCTTCTTTTCAGTAATTTCATTTTTTATTTCAGTTGACTCCTTACCTAATGTGAATATACCCTTTATATTCGAATCCTGATGGAAATTTTCCTCAACGAATTTCTGATTATAGACCAATGTTTTTAATGGTTGTGATGCCCAATCAATATTACAATCAGGGAAGTTCTCAATATTTTTCATAGCATTTGATAATGATGTTTTCCCACTCCCATTGGAACCGTAGAAAAAATTAATTTTCTTTAATCCACTAAAAACAACACATGTATTAT
>Ga0194137_10000314_pt1 | contig 33902 bp, 28 predicted proteins | sample TARM_MetaG_T3_14_FD_134025 | JGI IMG/M metagenome (GOLD analysis project Ga0194137, IMG submission 134025) | Freshwater microbial communities from Pennsylvania, USA, analyzing microbe dynamics in response to fracking - TARM_MetaG_T3_14 (version 2) | ecosystem: Environmental > Aquatic >... | reverse complement strand
TTGCCCTGCTAACCCTAATAATCGGAAGCGCCACAGCGAACAAAAGAATAGACTGGGGCATTGAGAAGTCACATAGCAACGACGCTATTGTAATCACAGGTTTAAAGCCCGATACTTGCGCCACAAAAGAGTGGATTATAAAGCCGATGCGTAGGCAGTCAAAAGCCAAAGCAGACTCTGTGTTAGGTATTAAACATCGGGATTTGGTGTCGTATACCTATAAAAATGGAGAGACACACAAGGGTTATGTGACGGCACTCTACCCTGAGTTAAGTGCACTTAATTTTCAGTCGAGAACAAAACATTGTAAGAAAGTAAATGCTAAAAAATGTAAATTGCTTTGGAAGTACGATAAGATTTATTGGCTGGAATGTGTATAAAAAGTATATTTGTACACAGCTGTATATAATTCAAAAAGGAGGATGTTATGAAGAAGAGAGTAATTGCTATCTGGATGTCTATGATGATGCTTACAGGTTGTGGGTCCAATGTGGATTCCGTGAAAAAGGTGGATCCTTTGGATCCTCCAGTGTCCTCCACAGAGGGTGAACCTACAAGCAAGGAAGAACAGGAAGAACAGGAAGAACAGATTTTTCACATTGGAGAAAGAGCGGTTTTTGATGATCGGTATGCTTTAACGATTTTGTCCATGACAGAAACCAGTGACCGAAATGAGTTTTCGGAAAAGGAAGTAGCCCAGGTATTTTTTATTGAGTATCTCTACGAGAACTTGGATAGTGAAGAAGAGATTTACATTTCTGAGATGGATTTTAAAATGGTGGATGCCGGGGGCAATATGGTGGACACCTATCCTTTAGATGCAGGGCATTCTGCGCAGTATACCCCCAAGGGCGCTAAGACTTTAGGATCCTTTGCCGTGGGAACTGTGGTAGAAGGTACCGAGCTGAAGCTGCACTACTATGATAATTTCTTCGCCAGTACCCATGATTGTATTTTTATTCTTCAAGAAGGGGAGAGCGTTCTACCTAATTTATCAGGGACTTTGCCCACCTTTAACAATACCTTTGGTTTAGGAGAAGTCATTGAAGTAAGTACCAGTGAAGGAGACTATAGGTTAACCATCGAAGAAGTGAAAAGAACAGAAGAGCGAAACTCTTTTGAAACAAGAGTTCCGGAAGTGGTCTACGAAATCAAGTATAGCTACGAAAATATCAGTGTGGCAGACGGACTCTACATTTCAGAGTATTCTTTCACCCTCATTGATGGACAGGGGAATACAGGATATACTTATCCAAACTTCTCGGACACCTATCCCCAAGAAACCTTGCAAGGAACGAAGAGTTCGGGGGTGATGTTTTTCGCAGCCCATAAAGAGTCAGAAAGGATTCTCCTTACCTTCAAAGACAATTTTTTCACCACCACATCAGACATCTACATTGAGATGACGCCATAGGAAGAGACCCCTTTGCATGGCCCAAAGACGCGCTTTAGGATTTTTCCTTTGGTGCGTCTTTTTCGTGATTGTTGTCCTTGGGCTAAAGTAGAGAACAATGAGAAAGCCACTATTATTTAAGGTTGGGTTATGTTAGAATATTATCATAGACTGAAAATTATGTTATTTATTTTTGGAAGGAGGAGAAGCGCATGAAGAAAACCTTACTGCTACTTGGCATCATGGCTATGACCTTAATCTTCACGGCCTGTGCTGGCAGTAGTACATTGGACATTACCTCAGCAAAAGAGTGGGAAGAGCAGCATCCTCACATTTATGCCAGTTACATGGAAAACAGTGAAATGTTGGAAACCACTTACGGTGGATCTGTCCCCATCGATTATTTGGAGAAGTACCCTTATTTAAGAACTCTTTATGAAGGGAATAGTTTCAGCGTGGAATACCTAAGAGCCAGGGGACATGTGTATGCTTTAGAGGATGTGATCCATACGGAGCGGACAAAACCTGGTGCCAGTTGCTTGTCTTGCAAAACCAGTGAATTTTTGCTGCTCTTGGAGGAACACGGTATAGAGGCCAATGCCATGAATTTCGAAGAACTGGATAAAAGCAATATGGAAACGGTGAGTTGTTATGATTGTCACACCAATGAGCCTGGCGTTATTCACATCACCAGAGAACATCTCAACCATGCTCTAGAGGGTATTGATGGTGAGTTTAAAGACCAAGATTTGGTTTGTGCTCAGTGTCATGTGGAGTATTACTTAGATCCCGTAACCAAAGAAGTTATCATGCCTTCGGTCAATGGTCTGGATCCTTGGTCTATGATGGCTTACTATGATGAGCTGGACTATTCAGATTGGATACATCCCAGTGCGGGCACAGAATTGCTAAAAGTACAGCATCCGGAGTGGGAAACCTACCAAGGTAGTGTTCATAATCGTATGGGTGTTTCTTGTGTCACATGCCATATGCCTGAGACCGAGGGAAATCAGGGAGAAAAATTTAAAGCCCACAAATGGACCAGTCCGCTAAAGCATATCGAGGCATCTTGTATGAGTTGTCATAGTAATGATACGCCAGAAGGGCTCACAAAGCGTGTGGAAGATCTCCAAGGAGCTGTAGAAGAGAAAATGAATGCCACAGCCCTAACCATCGTGGAGCTCATTGAAGCGTTAACGGATGCAGAAGCCAATGGCATCAGTGATGAGAACATCGTTAAGGCTAGAAAACTGCATAGGGCGGCACAGTGGTACTGGGATTTTGTCTTTGTGGAAAATAGTGAAGGATTCCACAACAATGCCTTGGCCCATGAACTCCTAGAGGAGTCCAAGGGTCTTGCAGAAGAAGCCTTAGCACTTCTTCAATAACAAAGAAAAGAATAAAACAGAGCTCCACAAATAAGGAGCTCTGTTTGTATGTGAGAGAGGGGATTATGGGAAAAAGAAATAGGTTACGATCCATGGGTAAATTTTTAGGATCCATGAAGTTTGGGATGCTTTTACTGGCCATTTTGGCCATGTATTCCCTTGGTGGAACAGTGGTTCCCCAAGGCCAAGCATTGTCCTTTTACGAGGGAAGATACAGTGCTTTTCCCTTTGCACTCATCAAGCATTTTCAGCTCCATAGGGCCTATACGTCCATCTATTTTATGGTGCTGACCTTGGCCTTATCCATGAATCTACTGGCGTGTACCGTGAGAAGATTGCCAAGGGCCATGAAAAGTTATCAAAGAGCCTCAGATTTTGATCTTTATGATAAGCAAAAACCTGTGGTGGAAAAAGAGTGGACTGCTGAAGAAGAGCCCGAGAAGCTCTTGAAATCCATTGGTTTTAAGAAGATCAAAATCCTAGAAAATGAGAAGGATACCATCTACTTTTCCAGTAGGCGGAGGTTGGGACATTTTGGGTCTTTTCTGGTTCACCTAGGACTGCTGTTGATCATCGTTGCCTACACCACAGGAAAGATTTTTGGGTATGAGACTTTTGTTCGAGGAATCCCAGGGGACGAATTGGCCTTGGTGGATACACCGTATTACGTACACATTGAGGACTTTGATATTTTGTATCGGCCCGATTATAGTGTTCATCAATACATTTCCACCCTGTCCATAACCAATGAAGAAAGTCAAGAGGTGGTCCGGGGAGAGACTTCTGTGAATCATCCCCTTTCTCATAAGGGACATCGGGTGTACCAAAGTGGCACCGGGTGGATGATGGATTTGGTGGTGCGTGAAAAAGGGGAAGAAATCCGCCGGGAGCGCTTTTATCAATCTGGGTATGTGTATCTTGAAGAACAAGATGTTGCCATAGAGTTTCGACATTTCTATCCAGACTTTGTCATGGTGGATGGAGAAGCCTATACTAAGACCCCATTTCTCAATCGTCCACGGTATTTTTATGTGATTTATGAAGAGGGGTTTTCTGTGCATATGAATGTGGCGGGTCCAGGGCAGATCATTGGGTACAAAGACCTGGAGTTTCAAGCCTTTCAACCTCAGCTCTATACCGTACTCCAAGTGGTGAAAGACCCTGGAGCCTTCTATGCAGGAGTGGGCGGTATGCTGATGCTTCTAGGACTAGTGGGTGTATTTTATTACACGCCTCAATATGCGTATATAAAAGTAGAAGAAGGACGAAAAACTCTCTATGCGGGAACCATGAAGAATAAAGAGTCATTCTCCATGGACCTACAAGGGAGATTAGCATCTTTAAAGAAAGAGAGGACGGAAGAAGATGGGTAATATGGAAAACAGTTTGTTTTATGTGGCCTTGGGAATTTATGCGGGAAGTATGATTTTGTATCTGGCCTTCTTTGTGGGACGGAAAGAGGTACTTGGGGTATGGGCCACAAAGATTCTTTATGGTGGTTTTATCGCCCATACAGCAGCTTTGGTCCTTCGAGGCATAGATGCAGGGAGAGTCCCTTTGTCCAATCAGTATGAGTTTGCCACAAGCTTTGCTTGGGGGATTGTGCTGCTCTTTCTCATTTTCGAAAAGCGGTATCACTTTAAGGCCATGGGCGCTTTCGTGATGCCTGTAGCACTCCTGATCATTGGCTATGCAGCCATGCAAAATAAAGACATTCGTCCATTGATGCCGGCCCTGCAAAGTAATTGGTTGGTGTTTCATGTGGGCACAGCGGTGATCAGTTATGGTGCTTTCGGGGTAGCCTTTGGGGTCTCCATCATGTATCTCATTCGAGACAAGATGAAGGGCGATCAGTTCATCAACAAGCATGTACCAGAACTGAAGAAACTCGATTTCATCAGCTATAGAGCTGTGGCAGCAGGGTACTTTTTCTTGACCCTTGTGATGATTACAGGGGCCATTTGGGCCCAACAAGCCTGGTCTCGGTATTGGGCCTGGGATCCAAAAGAAACCTGGTCCTTCATCACTTGGATCATTTATTCCATCTATTTGCATTTGAGAATCACCAAAGGATGGAGAGGTAAAAAAGCAGCGATTTTTGCTGTGGTGGGATTCATCGCAGTTCTCTTTACCTATATTGGCGTAAATACCTTACTACCAAGTATTCATAGTTATGCTTAACAGTATAAAACAAATGAAAGAGGTCCATGAAGAAGAGGCGTACAGCAGCTGCTGAACGCCTCTTTCAACTACAAAATATTTTCTGCTTCTGCACCTAAATGGAGAGGATGGCCCTGAGGATTTTTTTACTATGGAGGAGATGGAGAAGGTCTCTTTCCGTGGTGAGGGTCATGGAAAAATGTTTAAAGAAGAGGGTCACCTTGATGGCGTAGGGCATCATCTCCAGGTCTTGGTTCATCATAAAGTCCTCCAGGGGTTTCTCTTCATAAAGGTGATGGAGATATAATGCCACCAGGTATTTCAGGTCCATGAGGATGGCTTCCTCGATCCAATAATCCACATGGGGAGAAGTCACTTGCTTTTGGAGAAGCTTTGTGAGGGCTGGAAGACCATCTTTGGTGGATGCCCAAAAGTCCACAAAGGCATAGTCATAATTCTTCAGAAAATCATCATGAAAATAATCCAAGGCATTGCCCTGAAGAACGTGGATGGGCTTATCCTTGGGAAACTGGGGGAGAATTTCTTGCTGAAATAGCGCAATGACCTTTTCGTTTTCCTCCACCACAGTGACCTCCGTGACATCTTTTTTGCGAAGCCACATATAGAGGATGAATCCAATGCCTAGACCAAAGGTGACACATTTACCCTGGCCTTTTTTGATGACCTCTTCCATGGAACGAAACTCACTGATGGCCGGAGACATCCAGAGGGTGTCTCCTTCAAAAAGTGCCGGCATAGACACGGATTCTTTGAAATACCCCAGGGGATGATCATGGAAAAGGTATTTGCCATGGGGCTTGGAGAAGTCTGTGTTCATGAGGGTTCGCCCTTCAATGGTGCGCTCTTCATAGGAAATATCCCCAAAGGATATATCCTTTAAATGGATGTTTTTGTAATAAGGCTGCGCCAAGAGGTCTTCTTTGGGAATGACTAGGGAACGGTTGGGAAGGTGATACTTAGCCCGCAAGGACAGCACTTTTTGTTCATCTCGGATGCTTAAAGGGCCCTCCATGTAGGGGAGTAGTTCAGAAAGGTATCCTTGCATCATTTCCATGGAGTCCCTTAGGTTCTGGAATGCTCTTTGGAGTTCTCTATTCTTTTCAAACTGGATCATGGCATCTCCTTTTAAAGTGTAGGCGGCATAAGGCGCTTCTGAACTAAGGTATGTAGGCGCTGCACTTGAAAGCCCATGGTTTCATAAAAGATTTTGGCTGGATTTCCTTCCACCGCCCACAGGGTCACCTGATCATGGCCCCGCTGATGCATGGTATAAAGGAGTCCTTCTAACAGTCTTTGGCCATACCCCCTCTTTTGCTTTGAAGGATGGGTGGCCAAGGTTTCAATCTCTTGTCCAGAAATAAGTCCGCAGGAGACCAGTTCGTCTTGGTCTTTGAGTAAAAATAGATTGTCTTTTTCCTCTGCAAAGTACTCTTCTTCTTCTTCACTGGGCGCCTCTAAGGTGGATTGGATCCCCACCAATGCTCTCATGTTATGGAAAGCTTCGGCAAACACCTGATGGGTGTCCAGATAGGCCGCTTCCTCATAGGGAATCATATCGGTGGGAGGGCTTTTGGGAAAAGGTCCAGAAAAAGTCATGTAGTTGGATTGGAACCAGTAGTTGTACCCATGGGCCGTTAGAAAGGCTTCTTCCCGAGGATGCACCATGAAATCACAAACGGCTTCTTCCACGCCCTCTAAAGCTATTTTATCTTCCAAGGCTTTCAAAAGAAGGGTCCCCAGACCTTTTCTTCGGTGGTTTGGATGAATGTAGAGGGTGAAACTGGTCTTTTTGTTTTTACCGGTGAACAGTGCTGTGCCCAGGATCTTGGTTTCTTCCACAAGAAGCAAACAACAGTCTTCATGCTGGAGAAGGTTTTTTTGCACGTCTGCTCGGACAAAGGAATCTTCTAGAAGGGTTTCTAGGCCTTCTTTAAAGGAAGGGGTATAAGGAATAATGCTTGTCATGAGGGAGACCTCCTTGGGTGTCTGTTTTTTCATGGATAGGACTGGATGGTGTGAAGGGAGTAGGTATACCCTAGGCTCTTTTAGTGCAGATCTTCTGGCAGGTGTTCTTTTGTTGAAAGCCCCATGCGTAGAAGAGACTCTGGTGCATGGTCTTTGAAATAAGCGGTTTGAATGGTGCGCTCCTTAGTGATGATTCGCTGGCGAATGCCTTGGGTGGCCCGTAACCGACAACTATAAATCACCGGAAAGTAGTCTTTAAGAAACTTTCCTTCTGAATGGGCTGTGAGGGTGATGATTTGAAAGCCCAGCTGCTCTGCCACGAAGAACACTGGTCCTAAGACATGATCTGAGGAAGCTTTGCCAAAGGGGTTGTCTAGAATCACCACCCGATGGCGTTTCATTTTGGCCAGAAGCGGCTGCTTCTTTTCTGCCACATAATTCAGGAGACCTAGAAAGAGCGTCATATTCTTGCTCCATTTTTCCCCACCAGACCATTTGTTGCTCTCTTCCCAGGTATAGGAACGGGTGCTGATCTGGTTGTCGTTCTGGACTTTATGACAACGAATTTTGATGTTTTCGTTATTCAGGAGACTTCTTAGGAGCTGTCTGGTATCCAATCGCGTTTCCAGCACCTTCCGGATGGGGGTGCTGGAGAGAAGAGAAGACTCCCCACCTTGTGCATTTTTCTCAAGGTCTGCTAGGAGCTCTTCAATGTGCAGGCGAATGCGCATCTTCCCAGTATCTTCTGCCCAAAGGGGCAGGGTCAGTTTATAAATTTGCTTCCATTCTCCTTGAAACTTGATCTTGGTTTTCTTGGGGATCTGCTGCAGTTCTTCCGTGATGGTTTGCAAATGGATGTAGATTTGATCAATGAAAAAGGAGAGATCTTGGTCACTTTTTCGAATGTTTTCACTGGCATAGCTTCGGATGGCATGAATTTTGAGCAGCATATTTTCCTTAAAGGTGACTAGGGCAGGATAGTTGTCATGGGTGTCAATGCCTCCCAATACCGTTTCTTTGAGCTTTTCATCGGACAGCTGCTTAGAGAGATAGCTTTGCACCTTCTTTTTTTCTTTTCCCACCAGAAGTTGGTACTCTGTCACGTGGGTGCTTTTTTCCAGAAGGTACTGTATGGTGTCCTTGGCTAAATTTTCTCGTTTATAAGAGAGGCGTTCCTCTTCAGAGGCGCTTAAAGAAAGACGTACCACATCAGGGGCTAAAAAGTGATGGGCTTCTTCATAGCGATCTAGACGATGAAGGGCGGCTTGTAAAGACTTCAAGACTTCCTCCAAGCGATGGATGTTTTGCTGTAGATATTGCCTTCTCTTCTCTTGTTTCTGCTGTTCCTTTGCCAAGGAGTCCCGTGCTTCTTTGATGGAAGTAGACAAAGGAAGTGGGGTGGTTTCTTCATAGGTATCCTTATAATCTTGTAAGAGTTTCTCTAGCTTCCCTTGGCAGGTATAGAGCTTTGCGCGTGCCTCTTCATGGGCCTTTTCCACAGAGGGAAGCCTGGCTTCTAAACGCTGAATCTCTTCTAGCAAAGCTTCTTCTTGGATAGTCCAAAGTTCTTCTTTTGCAAGAGAAGACAGATAGGCACCATGTTCTTTTTCCCATACCTGAAAGGTTTGGGATGCTCTTCTTTCTTGTTCTTGAAGCTGAGCTAGCCTCTCCAAGAGGGCATCCTTGGAAAGATGAATTTTCTTTAATCGATCAGATAGGGCATCCCTCTCCACCTCTAGTAGGGACAAGGACTCTGTGGATGCCACCGGCGCATAGCTTAAGGACAGTTCATAAGGGGCACTATGACGCAGGGTGTGCTCTTTTTGAGTGGCCAATTGAATGGCCAGCTGTTTCTCTTGGTGCTGTGTTCTTAGGTGTGAGGCTTTTTCTTCCAAGAAATCAAGGGCTGAAGCCACCTGAACCAGTTGCTTTTCTGTGGCGTGAAGGTCTTCTTGCACTTGAGAGAGTTTGTCTGCCTCTTGGAGATAACGATGGGCTTCCCGAAGAACTCTCTCCAGCTCTTTTCGTGCGTCTTCTTTGATCTCCTTTTCCCGCTGCAGCACTTTCATTTTTTGCGCCAGAGAGGCTTCTTCTGTATGGATTTGCCCAAGGCGTCCTTGGTGTATGGTCAACGTTTTTTTCTCTTGGGCCAAAAGGTCCGTGAGCTCTTTGAACATTTCGTGGGGATAGCGCGTTAGATGGTTCCTTAGGAGCTGATGGTTGTGTTCCCATAGTTTGAACTCTTCTTCTTTATTTCTGCAGTCTGCGGAAATCCTTTGGAGATCCCTTGAAATGTCCTGTTGCCAAGCCTTAAAGACGTCATCCTGAAGTCCTCGGTGAAAGCTACTAGGCAGTACTTTTGGTACTTGATCCATGGAAGCGTCTTTGAGATCTTGATCACTGAAGATGAAGATGGGGTAAGATAAGTCCTTGGCGATGGCTTGGACTTTTTCAGTCAAAGCCCCTCGCTCTTTTTCCGTGGTGATGAGCATCATGGGCCAAAGGTGCTCAGGCAAGGCGTCACGTTCTTCTTGAGAGAGGTTTTCGTAGTAGGATACACCAGTTTTGAGATAGACAAATTGCTGAGACCATTTGGGTAGCCATCTGGCCAATACTGGATCTGCAAAGAAGGTTTTTTGGGTGCCATAATCCTCTTGCTCGCGAAGGACTTGGCGCTCTTTTACCAAAAGTTCTTCCTTTTGTCTTTTCAACACCTCCATCTGTGCTTGGAAATGCCCTTTCAGTGCTTCTTCTTTCTCATACAGACTACTGATGGTACCCCATTCAGGACGAAGCAGGGAAAGGTCTGCCAAGAGATGTGCCTGTTCTTTGTTTAGCAATGCCAATTGATTCTCCATCTGATCATGATGGCGCTCAGCTTTTTGCATGGTTTCTTGAAGGGCAATTTTCTCCTCCACCAGGCGGTCATAGTCTTTGCCATGGGTGAGGTAAGATTGGGCTAGGATTACCACTTCTTCTTCCAAGGCACTGGAGCGTTTTTCAAAGACTTTCAGCATCTCCTTCATGGTTCCCTGGGCCTCATGGGCAAGAAGATCTTGGCGGATTTTCTCCAGGGAGGCTTGAAGCTGTTCTTCTTGACTTTGGACCTTACCAAGATGGATTTGCAGTGCCTCTTGCTTACGTCTATGCTCTTGGGTGTTTTTGGCCAAGGTGACCTGCTCTTCTTTTATGGGGAGAAGATGAAACTGTAGGCTTTGAATTTCCTTTTGATAAAAGGCCAGTTGTGTTTCATACTGATGCCGGATTTTCCCTAGGACCTCTGCCAAGGAGGCTTCCAGAGCTTTTTCCTCCTCTGTGGTTTCCAGAGCTTTAAGGTCCTTTTGGGTCAGGAGAATACGCCCCTGTAGATGTTCAAGGTCTTTGATTTTCTTCTCTTTTTGGTGGCTATAATAGCGGTTTTTTTGGGCAAAGATGGTTTCCTTGAGCTCATCCTTCGCCATGCTTTTGGCCATAGCGTAGTCAAAGAGGAGAGACTCTTGGTTTTTGGTTTCATGGATGTGTAAAGCTGCTGTATTCTTTTGGAGAAGATGTTCTTCCAGGGCCAAGGCGTTAAGAGCAGCTTTTTCTTCTGTAAGGTCAGCCTCTTTTCGGGCTTTTTCTGTCAAGAACGTATAAAGGCCTTTGGTCTTTCCTTTGGCTTCTTCGTAGGCTTGCACCTTCTCTTGCAGCGTCTCATGAACTTTGGTGTAGCCTTGGAGGATTCCCTCTAGCTTTTCCGTTTCTTGTAAAGTCTCCTTGAGCTTTTTGTAGTTTTTAAGGGATTCATAGTGCTTTTCAAAGAGATCTGGGAAGGTGTTTTTGTGATGGCCTTCCATGGCATCTTCCACGGATCTAATCAACAAGCGATCCAGGAGCTGGTTGGTGGTTTTGCAGTCATCAAAGAAGGTCTCTACACCGCCTTCGGTGCTGTTGATTTTTAAGATGGCTTCCCACTCTGTAGCAATGATTTGATAATGACTTTCTAAGTACTGTCGATACTCCTTGATGGTTTGGAAGGTTTTGGCATGGAAGGAACGCTCTTTCATAGACCCATAGTAGTCGGCCATTTCGCCTTTGCTGGCGAATCTTTGGCCATTTTGACCTTGCCGAAGGAAAGGGATTTTTTCTAAGGCACCCTCATCCTCTTCTCCGTATTCATAGACATAGCGTAGAGAGTCTAGGCTTTGGTGTTGGATGAAGAGGGAAATGCCAGTGACCAAATAACGTCTGGGATGTTCGCTGAGGATCCATTCCATGGCAATGTGTGCTGGGGCTTCCTCTAATAGAAGGGTGGATTTGATTTTTCGTTCAGCCAAATCCTGGTGGGGAAGCACCGCTTGAAGGGCCGCATGAATAAGGACGGTTTTGCCTCCGCCATTTTCCAGTAAAATGGCAGCATTGTGCCCATCAAAATGAAAGAGTTCATCTTGATAGCGCTTGGCTCCTTCTTCATAGAGAATGTTGGTCAATCGAAGCTTACTGATGGTTGGCATGGGCATCCTCCTTTTTTAGGGCATACATGAAGGCAAAGATGTCTTTGTTGTAATCTGCTTCCATAAAATAGCGTTCCACGATGGTTTTGGCTTTTTCGGTTAAGACCAGTTCAAAATTTCCAATCTCCCTTAAGAGCTCTTGATCCTCTAGAAATTTTTTGCAAGAGTCAATGAAGCTTAGTCTACTGATGGTATTTCCGGATTGCCTTTTGGCGGATTCTTTGATGTCATCCATGTCCATCCACTTCTCAATGATGTTGAGCCAGTTATAGGAAAATTCCTCCTGGGAAGCTTTGAGAGTCTCGTGGTCATGGCTTGTGAGATGAAGAATTCGTTCATCCACCAGACGAACCCATTCCTCTCTTTTGATGAAGTCTCTGGTGGCTTCTTTACTTTGATAGCTGTCATAAAAACTGCCAAAAAAAATTAAAGAGGCAAAGTATAGGAGATAGAGGTCTTGATTGGTGGCCTGGGATCGAAGGTATTTCCTTTTGATGCTCTCATTGGTCATATGAAAGGGAGAGAGCTTCGCTTCTGGAACAAGATAGAGCTGCTCGGAGGTGGCAATGATGACGCAGTCTACTTCATGGGCAAAGGTATCTAACAACCCCCGAAGGACATCGTCAGAAAGATAGGACCTGGCGGCTTCTTTCTCGCCCTTTCCTTCCCGGGCTAAGAGGGTATAGAGTTTAAAGGCTTTGAGGATTTTTTCTTCTTCGTAGTGCACGGTTAGACCTCCTGTAAGGCAATGGTGAAGTTGGTGATGCTGTACCGCTTCGTAGGATGTAAGCGTTCTTTGGTTTCCTCCAAGGTCAAACGATAGCCCGAAAGCAGATGCAGCATGCTGGGGAGCACACTTTTTTCATCCATCTCAGAGTGAACTTCTCCTTGGAGTGGGGAATACTGATGCAAGAGAAGGAAGAACTGATAAAACCATCGATTGTCCACAAAGTCCTGGGCTTCGGTTTTCTTCAAATAGCTGAGAAAATCTTTGAGTGTGGAAGCTTCCCCTTTTTTCAACGCCACAAGAAGGTGTTCCATGAGTAGGGTATACATAGCACCGATTTCCCGGATATAGGCCAATTGGTCTTCTTCCTCTGAGGCTTCTAAGAGGCCTTGTGCTTCTTTTTCTTCTTCTTCCTCTAGGAGAAGCTGCTCCGCTAAGAGGCTAAAGGGAGACCAGGTTCTGGTTTCCTCCACTTTGAGAAAAGGTGCCAGGAGCCCTTTTTCTGCCTCTATTGGCAGGGGCGTGGAAATCATAGTAGACACCAGGTCTTGGTCAAAGTTAAAGACATCAATGCCCGTGAAGTAGAGGGATTCTTGGGCACTTAAGAGGGTCATATTTTTAAGGTCCAGGGTCTGATCCAATAAGCTGGTGTGGCTATAGTGGACTGCTTCTAAGCCGCTGGTTATTTGTAGGAGAAGACCATAGGAGGCTTGCTCTTTTAGGTGCAAATCTTTGGCATACAGTCGTTCTCGGGTTTCTTTGACAAATTGTCGAAGCTCTTTAAATTCTTCTCCTTCTCGATGAAGCCTTGCGTAGATGTCTTCTAAGAGTTTTTGATACCGAAGGAAGGTCTCTTCTGAGACGATGCTTCGCTGAATCTCGTGCTTTAATTTTTGGATGCGCTCCTCTAAAGTTTCCACATCGATGCGCATTTCGCTGATTTGTCTAAGGGCGCCACGAAACTCGCCTTTTTCCAGCTGCTTTCGAAGCATCAGCTGGCTGATGCTGAGCTGAAACTCTGCATAAAACTCTTTGGTGGCAAAGAGTAGAGCTAGGCCATCTTCATCCAAGGTGTAATACTGTGCTTGGGTGGCCTCATCAAAATCATTGGCCTTTAACATGGCGTAGTGAAAGGTTTTTTCTTTTTTCTCTTCCCAATCAAAATAGGTGAGGGTTCTTTTTCGACCTGTGGAGGGGCGAAAGGTTTCAATAAGGGTTTTAGCGATGCGTAAGTACTGGGCATCACTGAGCAGATAAACGTCCGTTGTTAGGAGCTGTAGGTACTCGGCCAGCTCTTTGGCCCCGGTTTTATACTGCCGTATTAACTTCATCTCAAAGAAAAATAGCAAGGTTAAGAGGCCCATGCCTTTTAGGTCCACGGGTTGATTTCTACCATCTTGTTCTCGTTTTCTGTCTAAGTCTTGTAAGGGTTCAAAAAGCCCCATACGGCGCACCCGTTCTCCATAGTTTTCCAAGAGTGCTTGCTGCGCTATGTGGTCCATGGTGTATTCCTCCAGAGGTGTTGTAGTTCTTTCGCGGTGAGAATTTCCTGGGGATAATAAAAGTCATCTTCCAGGAGGGCTTTGATGTGTGCTTGCTTTGCCGGGGAAAAGGAAGCGAAGAACTCTTCCATGGCTTCAGTATTTTCTTTTTGATAGGTTTTTCCTCGGGTAGCTGCTTTTTGAAGGCATGCCTCATAAAAGGGCACTGCCAAGGCAACGGGCCACCGTTTTCTCAGGAGGTGATAGATGAGGATGCCTTCTCGGTCCAAGTCTCCAAAGTAGAGGAATCGATGGGTGCCTTCCAAGGGACATTGGAGTGGGAACAGTTCTATGCTCTTTAGAATGGCTTTTCCTTGACCATAGAGGAGGGTGGAGAAAGTCGTTTCCCTTAAGACAGGGAGCAACCCTTCAAAGGTGGTTTTGTTCTCCACGATGAGATGAAGGTGATGGGCTCTTTGGAAGCTCTCAGGGTGAATGGCAAACATTAAGGGGTCTGCCACGGGGTAGATGCGTAGGGCATCGTAAAGTCCCACCCTTGTGAGGAGCTCTTTGCCGCCCTCTTCTTGGATCCATTTTTCATTGCCCACCAAGGCATAGCTCCGTAAAGGAGCAGGTGCGCCTTCCTCTGGAAGACCTTGGGTGCTTAGGTATGTATTCAACTTCTCCAAGTAGGGCAGATCTTTGAAAAAGGCTTCTTTAGCAAGGGCATAATAAGCAGAAAGATCCATGGCCTCGTGGAAAAGCAGTCGATACTTTTGGAGGGTTTTATGATGGTCTTCTAGAAGGAAATGGCGATGAATGCGATAGCCATTGCCAAAACCTTCGGGACGAAGACTTTGGCCTTTGGAAGCGATTCGTTGGAGTACACCAAGGGCTTCCAAGTGGCGCATGTCTATACAAAAGTCTTCATAGGTCGCCCCAAGGCTTAAAGAAGCTTCTTCTAGTTTCTCCAAGGAGACGGTTTTTTGCTTGTGGTGGATGAGAAAGTCTTTTAATGATGCCATGGGGATCTCCTTTCTTGGGTTCTCTATAGTCTATTGTACAGGATTCTTCCTAGAGAGTGCTTTAAAAAGTTGGTAAAAGCAGGATTAAATCCATAAAAAGATGAGCTAGATGCTTCCACTATACAAAGTAATGGGCTTCAGACCATTTAAGCCCTAAGAAGTTAAGGAGTATACACAGTAACCCATTAGGTGATAGACTGAAAAATATTTTGATGTTACACTCAATGAGTTTAGCCGAAACAGCACCTACTCATGAATCATCCAAGATCAGTTTATCAAGGAACATGGAGAAGGTAGTGAGCCTTTGTAGTTGCAGCATCTATGGTATTTCCTTTAGATGTTTAGAAATTAGGTGAATAAGCATGGAACCTACTATATGACCCAAGGCATGAGAGGCATTCTTTTTTCATGCATAAAATGATGCCCTACAATTAAAAGCCCATGATTATCTCCTGAAGCCCATCCAAGAAGAGAAGCTCTTAAAGGTATTGGCAGAAGTAATCCATGAGAAAAAGCAAGAAGAAAAAAGAAGACCAGAAGAGGTCTATGGTGCCCAGGAAACATTGGTCCAAGACATCTTGAAGATTCTTTATGCACAAGTGGCCAATGCTGATTTTTCCTTGCAAGAGCTCTCGAAAAGCCTTCATGTGAGTTCCTCTTATCTAAGTCGTTACTTAAAAAAAGAAACAGGTTTGACCTTTTCGGAGCTTTTGACAAAGCTACGCATGGAAGTAGCTGTGACACTCCTTGAATCCCATCCCAAAATGACGATTCTAGAGGTCTCTGAAAGAAGTGGGTTTAAAAATCAGCATTATTTTTCTAAGATTTTTCGAACAGTTATAGGGCAAACGCCTTCGGACTATAAAAAGCAGTTTCTTTAACAGAAACTGCTTTTTAGCGGAACGAGAACTCTTTAAGAGGATGGCTTTTTTGCCATGAGGATCTTAATGGCGGCATTGATATTTAACAAGGCTTCTTTAGGATCCATGGTTTCTACAACGGACTGCTCCAATGGACACAAGCCATCTTGAGTTCGGTTGAGGATATAGGGTACCCTGGTTTCACTATATAGGTTCACCTGATGAAATGTTGCAGCCTCTAGGGCAGCTTCACTGGTCACAGGGGTATAAATCTCACGAATACCCAGATATACGGCTAGAAGAAGAGCCGCTTTGCCAATGACTTTATCCACCAAGATCAAGTCTTTGGGTGGATGCACTCCGTTTAAAGTCTCCATAAACTGTAGGAGGGGTTTTACGCCAATGAAGTTTGCGCTATAGATGAGCACATCTCCTTGGAAGATCAGGCAGCTTTTCTCATGATCTTTCAGTAGCTGGAGCTTTGCTAGGTCCATGGAAAACACCTGCCTTTTCTAAAAGTTTTACTATTGTGGGGATGAAGAAGAGCTGAAGGAGCATGCCGGGTAGTCCAGAGGTTATAGCCCCAGTGAGGTACCCTAAAGGAGATAAGGTAAGTCCTAAAAGAGGCTGCAGGGTGAATACCGCCAGGGCAAGGATGATCCGACCCAAAATCATGGAGAAAAGAAGGGCCGGGATCACAGAAAGATCCCTCTCCTTATAGAGGTAGCCTGCCATGAAGCCATAAGCCATGAGTTCGACCACCATGAAATAAAGAATGGGCACGGCGGGCATCCCCGTGAGCATGCTACTAAGCATTGGTGTCACAAGTCCCACCAGTAGACCAGCTCTTTTGCCTAGGAAGAATCCTGACAAAAGTACAGGGATGTGCATGGGTAGAAAAATAGGCCCAGTGCCCCCAAAGAAATGGAAAAATTGAGGCACAAGGAGCCCTAAAGCAATGAAAAGCGCAGTGTAAATAAGTGTTGTTGTTTTATTCATACATTCCCCTAATAAGTAGATCCCTAGAAATAGCTTCCAGGTCCATGTAATCTGGATAAAAATTACTTCAATTATAAACCACCGATGAAGAACCTACAATGAAGAAGGGGATCTACCCGTTCCTAACCTGCAGGAAAAGTCCCAAGGGCTCTGATCATGGCCCATGAAACACGGTATTTTTACACCAATGGAAAACCCAGCAGACTTGCATCCGCTGGGTTTTCACTATATAGGGTTTTTTAAGGGATTACCTAGGTAAGAAGGCGAGCTTCAAGACAAAGACCACAAAGAGGAAATAGAGAAGTGGGTGAATCTCTTTGGGTTTTCCAGCAGCAAGCTTTGTGATGGGATAGAAGATGAGCCCAGCAGCAATACCATTGGAGATGCTGTAGGTAAAGGCCATAACCCCAAAGGTGAAGAAGGCTGGAAGGGCATCTTCAAAGTCATCAAAGTTGATGTTCTTGATGGTGGTCATCATGAGGACACCTACGACAATCAGCGCTGGCGCTGTGGCTTCCGCTGGTACCATCAGAGCAAAAGGAGCTAGGAAAATAGCCAAGATGAATAGCACACCGGTGGTAACAGCTGTAAGTCCAGTCTTTCCACCTTCGGCTACACCGGCAGCAGATTCTACATAAGTGGTTACTGTGGAAGTACCAAGTAGCGCACCAGCAGAAGTTGCCACTGCATCAGCCATAAGGGCTTTGTCCATGTTGGGTAGTTTACCTTCTTTGTCCAGCATACCTGCTTTTGCCCCAGTACCAATGAGGGTACCGATGGTATCAAACATGTCCACAAGCATGAAGGAAATGATGACCACAAATACGCTGGTTAGCATAGCCACAAGACCATTTTCCATGTTGAAAAGCTGGGCAAAACCAGGATTGAAAGCCTTCCCTAAGGTAGGCATGATGTTTAAGGAGAAGCTACTCATGGTGGTGTCTGTGACACCCATGGGAATACCCACGATGGTGGTGGCGATGATCCCAAGAAGGAGTCCACCACGAACTTTTTTAGCCATGAGGATGGCTGTGATCACAAGACCAATTACTGCTAGAAGTACTGTGGGCTGTGTGAAGTCACCAATGGTTACAAGGGTTGCATCAGAGTTTACGACGATGCCAGAGTTTTGGAACCCGATGAAGGCGATGAAAAGACCAATACCTGCACCAATGGCATGCTTTAGCGCATTGGGGATGGCTTTGACGATGGTCTCTCTAAAACCGGTGACGGTTAATACAATAAAGAAAATACCAGAAAGGAAAACGGCAGCTAAGGCTGCTTCCCAGGTATATCCTAAGGCACCCACTACTGTATAAGCAAAGAATGCATTAAGTCCCATACCAGGCGCTTGGGCAAAGGGAAGCTTTGCATAAAGTCCCATGATCAAGGTACCAATGGCAGCGGAGATACAAGTAGCCATAAATACAGCATTAAAGTCCATGCCGGCTACAGATAAGTACACTGGATTAACGACCAAGATGTAGGCCATAGTGACAAAAGTAGTAATACCAGCGATGATTTCAGTTCGAACGGTGGTGTTGTGTTCCTTTAACTTAAAGAACTCATTCATGTGTTGTTGCCTCCTAATGATTGCATTTTGATGAATTATCTTTGAAAAAACACTCCTTGAATACCAGAAAGCTCTTTAAATGAAGGATAATTGCAAAAAAATAGAGCTCGGTGGATAGGCTTGTCATGCGAGTGAAACCTATCCGTCCGGGCTTTTTTCCCATCGGTGTAACATACAAATGATGTTTGTATCGCTTGGACCAAACTTCTCTTTAGAAAAAGAGAATGGAACCCTAGATACACTTTCACTCATAGAAGAATGATTTACGGTCATTCTGTAGAAACTGTCGAACCATATTTTCGGACATTATATGAGTTGTTCTTCCATATTTAATTCTCGAGTTCATCATACCAAAGGAGAACAGAGAGGTCAAACGTTTTTTAATTATTTACTCTTTATTTTCGTGTTTTTAATTAGGAATGGCTAATTATAGCTGTTTTATCAGAATATCAATCGCTTTTTTGAGAGGTAGGCAGAACGTAAAGCCTTGAACGCAAAAAGAATGTTCGGGTTATCTGGAAAATCCTTGAGGAGAGACCCAGGGGACATAGAAGGTGTGAAAAGTGGTATAGTATTGAAAATCAAGGGAAGTATGGGTTTTAAAGGAACAGCCTAGAGAAGAGGAGGCTCACAAGGGGGAAGTCCGAAGTGATAAGAGACGAATGATCCAAAGGTGAACGTTCATGGTCCATATGAGGAGGGGGGTGTTCCTGTGAAATAGGAGAAATGCACTATATTTTCTGGATTTTATTGACTGTGGACATTGTTCATAGTTTACAATAAGACTAGAAAAGAGAAAGAGGTGGATTATGCAAATTAAAGACGTTGAAACCCAAACCGGGATGGACAGGTCTACCATACGCTTTTATGAAAAGGCAGGACTCCTTCATCCAGACCGGAGAGACAATGGGTATCGAGAGTATACCAAAGATGATCTGGCATCCCTTTATAAAATTAAGCTCCTGAGAAGTGTAGGATTTACTGTGGAAGAAGTGCAAGAAATCTTCACAGAAAAAAGATCTATACAAGCGCTTTTGACAGAGCGTATCGCTCTGCTGGAAAAAGAAGAAAATGCTTTGGCTTATGCCAAAGAAGTATGTCAGGTAATGAAGAAAGAAGTATCTTCTTTTCAAGAGCTAGAAGGCGAGAAGTATTTAAGTCTATTGACAGAGAAAGAACGAGATACAGGAAAAATCTACTATAAAGAACAGAAAACCAGAAGCATGACTCATGAATATACAGGACGAAGGTTTTTTGCTAGAGGGATCGACCTGGCCACCTATGGATTTGCTGGACTTCTTCTTCGCGTTTTTCTCTTTGGGCACATCATTCTCAATGATGGGTTGTTGGAGAATCTTTTTGATTTGGTCTGTGCTGTGGCCCTCATGCAGTTTTTAGAGCCTTTTCTGCTATCAAAAGTAGGCACTACCTTAGGAAAATGGCTCATGGGTCTTACCCTTCGCACATACCAAGGGGAAAAGCTTTCCTATGAGGAAGGTTTTTCGCGCACTTATGAAGTACTGAAAAGTGGACTCGGCTTTCTTATGCCGGTGATTTCTTTGTACTTCATGTATCGAAGCTATCAAAAGGTTCGAGACGGTGGGGAGCTTTCTTGGGAGGAGAAGTTTGATTTTTCCTATCTACCCAAAGAAGATCCCCAAAAGTGGAAATCTTTGCGCTTTAATCTTGTGCTGGCAAGCGTGCTTGTCTTTTCTGGAAGTCATGCCTTGGTACAGCTTTATCAAACGCTGCCCCCTCATCGAGGGGACTTGACCTTAAGAGAGTTTTCAGAGAATGTCCGATACTATCAAAAGTACCTGGATTGGGAAGACCCGGATTTTATCTTTACCAAGGAAGGTCAATGGAAAAAGCTAGAGAGACCCCATGTCTATACCGTGGAACTGACCCATCGGCAAGTGCCGATGCTGAAGTATTTTATGGAAGATGGCAAGGTAAAAGAGGTCGCTTTTGACGTCTACGTAAGAGATGTGCTAGAACCTGTGGGCACCTATGGCAATGAAGTGATTTTAACCTACCTGGCCATGCTGGGCGCCAGAGAAGAACTGAACATCTTTACTTTGAAACCACAGAACCTGCTTTTGGCCCTTTCTCCATTGGCTTATGATAGTAGGGCCTTCTCACAATACCAGGTGGAAGCATACTCTCAGCTAGATGTGAAAGGCTATGAAGAGAGATTTGGCGGTGGGATCTTCTTTCCTCAGCCTGAGGCCAAGGAGCATTATTTCCATTACACCTATCAAGTGAAAACCCCATAAAAAGATGTGGGGGCATAGAACTTCCTGCTATGGATTATTTTAGTATGGAAGAATGAAGCAGAAATGCTATAGTTATAAGGAAGAGATGATCTAGGATTAATACCATGGAGGAGATACATGAAAACAAAAGAACAATGGATTGAAGATCTACAACTTTTACCTCATCCCGAAGGGGGTTACTATCGGCAAACAGATCGTGTGGTAGATGAAGAAGATGAAACCCACGTATGCTATACCAACATCTATTTCTTACTCACCAAAGAAAGTCCGTCTCATCTTCACCAATTGGTGTCTGATGAACTTTGGTTTTACCATGCCGGGGATTCGTTAACGGTCCACGCCATTTTGCCCGACGGGACCTATGAACAGACGAAGCTTGGCCTTGGGGAGGGAGAAAAGCTCCATCACTTGGTAAAAGCAGGAGAAATCTTCGGCTCTTCCGTGGAAGAGGGCTATGCGCTGGTGAGCTGCACGGTGATTCCGGGATTTGATTTCAAAGACTTTAAACTTTTTACCCAAAAAGAGTTGATACAAAGGTATCCTGCCCATGAAGAGATGATTAGGAAAATGGCGTATGAAAGATTACCTATGTAAGGAGGACTGCACATGGAGCGTTTTGAGGACTATCTTCTCACCATAGAAGAAGGAGAGAAGAGGCAAAGGATGGCAGCGCTTTTTGCCCACATCAAAGAGACCTTTCCCACCTTAAAAGAAGAGATCAAGTGGAATCAACCCATGTATACGGATCATGGTACCTTTATCATAGGCTTTAGTGTATCCAAAGGACATCTATCCGTGGCTCCTGAAAAGCCCGCATTAAAGGAGTTTCAAGAGGCCATAGAAAAAGAAGGTTATAAGCTCTTAAAGGAGATTTTCCATATTCCTTGGCAAAAGGATCTTTCCTATGAACTTCTGGAAGAGATCATCCGATGGAATAGGCAAGAAAAGAAAGATCATAGCGGGTTTTGGCGTACGGATACGCAATGAAGTAATCCAATGAAAGAAGATTGTTTGCAAGAGCGATCTTCTTTTTTTGTATCTTTAAAAACAGAATCTGTAGTGTGTAAAGAACGAAGGCACTGGAGAACATGGTATATTGTTCTATAATACATACTGAAAAATCTTCGTATACGTCATCTGAGCCGGTATACGATCTGGATATTAGAGGAAGAAACCCATGGAAGAAAAAGAACAGGTACAACCATTAAAAATAAGAACCAAGACGGAAATGATTCTCAAAGGGCCTATGTATCAAGTGCTCTTTATGATCTCGTTACCGTTGATCCTAAACAACCTCATCATGACTGTATACAATATGGCAGACGCTTATTTTGTAGGACAGATAGGCACCACGGAGTTTGCAGCCGTTTCTTTTGTGAATCCGGTGATGTTTTTGTTCCATGCCATTGGCATGGGGGTGCAAATTGCCGGCACCTCTATTTTGGCGCAGCTGGTGGGGAGAGATCGCATCAAAGACGCCAAGGCCTTTGCCTTCCACGTGATCCTCTTTGCAGGGGTCATAGGCATCTTCCTGGGGATCCTTGGCTATGTCAGTGCACCATTCATTGTAGGATTCATGGGCGGAGAAGGACGATTTGGGGAGCTCTCCATCACCTATTTACAAATCATCTTCCTAGGGGTACCCCCACAGATTCTGTTCATGGGGTTCATGGCCGTGATGAATGCTCAAGGAAATACCAAGGCATCCACCTTGGTAAACTCCATCTCCGCTGTGGTGAACATTATTCTAGATCCCTTCTTCATCTTTGACACCATCCCAGTACTGGGCATAAAGGGCTTAGGCATGGGGGTGGCAGGAGCTGCCATGGCCACTTCTTTAGCCCATGTGGTGTTGATGTTTTTGGGGTACTACATGATGCGAAAAACCTCTAAAACCATTCCTGTGCAATTTCGCAACATTCCCTTTGATGGGGAGAAGCTCAAGAGAATTGTCAGGGTGGGCCTCCCCAGTGCAGCAGGTCATTCTGGGGCAGCCTTTGGGTTTATCCTATTAAATACCTTCATTGCTGCCTATGGGACCTCTCTATTGGCCGCTTTTTCCCTGATCAATCGCATCAACAATATGATCATGATGCCTGCCATGGGCATTGGGTCTGGGCTCACCTCCATTGTGGGGCAAAACATGGGGGCGAAAAATCCTGAACGTGTGAAAGAAGGCTTTTGGAAAGCTGTGAAGATTTCGATGCTGATCACCGTGGTAGGCTCCATCTTCTTATATCTCTTGCGTTATGAACTGATTTATTTCTTTACACCCAAGGCAGAGGCGGATATGGTGGCCCAAAGCGTAGAGTATTTGGTGTATATTTTGCCGACCATTCCTCTCATGGGACTCTTTTCTATTTTCCAGGGACTCTTCCAAGGGGCAGGGCATACCAACTATTCTATGTTCATGGCCATAGGACGCCTGTGGCTGGTGAGAATTCCACTGATCCTTCTCTTTAACCGGTTTACAGATTTGGGGCAAAGAGGTGTGTGGATCGCCATGAATGTGTCCAATATTTTGGTGGTGGTTTATGGATATATCATTTACTTTAGCAATCGCTGGACCAAAGAGATTCTGTAGGGCAAAAAAGCTTAAAAAATCAATGAACCTGTAGCGAGGACGTGCATCCTTACTGCAGGTTCATTTCTGCTAAAAATCGCTCATGTTAGTTTGCCCCAGGCAAATGCCACCGACGCATGCCAAAGCTCACAAACTCAGAGGTGTAGAGCACCATACGTTCTACATCTAGGATGTAGGTCTTTTTGGGCTTGGTGGACAAAGCCAAAGCTTCGATGTCTAGATAGTAGTAAGAAGTACTTTTACTGAGGTTGTTCTCTTCAAAGAATAAAGTCAAATCTTTCTCCTTATCCCAGGAAATGGCTTCCTTCAAGGGTGGCGTATCAGTGTGGCTCATATACATATTCAGTGCATCTTTCACCAGGGCATATTCCACCTGGAAAGCTTCATAGGCTCTTTTTTGATAGGTCAAAAGGAAAAAGAGGGAATTACCCACCAGCATCAGCAAGAGGAAGCTCCCGAGGATGGTAAATCCCGTTTGCTTTTTACGCTTCACTTCGAAGAGAGAGTCAAACCAATCTTGGATTTTCATACTGCACCTCCAGATAAACGCCTCATTATAAACATAAAAAAGATATTTTAATTATAGCATTGGCAAGAGTAAAAGCTAGCACTTTGTTAAATATTCACAAATGTTCCACATTAGAGATTATTCATAATCCTAACAATGCAAAGGTTTACACGAAATCCCCTAGAAGCTTTGCGTATCAATGCTCCTAGGGGATAGAATGGTTTTCGAGAGTATTAATTTATCAATTAATTTATGCATAACATGATAATCAGTTCATAAAACTACAAAGAAAAATTAATATTCGCACTTGTATTGGTCATTATTTGTTAATATAATGATTACAAGATTTAGCGATTAAATCAAGAGAACATACGAGGAGGAAATTACATGAAAAAGAAACTACTTTCTTTGCTTGTCACCGCAGTTATGGTTACAGCAGTACTTGCTGGATGCTCCAGCGGCACAGATACGCCTACACCTGAAACACCTGGAACAGAAACACCTGGAACGGAGACACCATCCACACCAGAAACTCCTGGGAAAGATACACTGATTGTTGGTATGGGAGCTGATGCAAAATCCTTGGACCCTCATGCAACCAATGACCAACCATCCTCTAGAGTAACCAAGCAAATTTATGAGACGCTGATCAATCAGAACGAAAAGATGGAACTTGAGCCTGGCTTAGCACTATCTTGGGATCAAATTGATGAGTTAACCTTTGAGTTTAAGCTAAAAGAAGGCGTAACATTCCATAATGGCGAAGTGTTCACGGCCAATGATGTGGCATTCACATTAAAGAGGGCCCTAGAATCTTCTCATATTGGGCATATTGTAGGTGCCATCGATGCTGAAAAGATTGAAGTTGTGGATGAATACACCATCAGAATCTCTACAAAAGAACCTTTTGCACCACTTCTTGCGCATCTGGCTCATACAGCTACAGGAATCTTAAATGAAAAAGCTGTGACAGAAGGCGGAGAAGATTATGGACAAGCTCCTGTAGGAACAGGTCCTTTCAAGTTTGCCAATTGGGTAACTGGTGACAGAGTTGAGCTAGATCGTAACGATGACTACCATGGAGAAAAAGCCAAGGTTGCTCATGTTGTATTTAGAAACATTTCTGACAACACCACAAGAACCATCGAACTAGAGTCCGGTGGCGTGGACATCGCTTATGATGTACAGCCTACAGATGTAAACAGAGTGGAAGAAAATGATGATCTTATTTTATTAAGAGACATGAACCTTTCTACCACATACATTGGTTTTAACGTCATGAAAGCACCTTACGATAACGTGAAGGTTCGTCAGGCCATCAACTATGCACTGGACATGAAAACCATCGTAGATGCGGTTTACTCCGGTGTTGGTGCTCCTTCCAAGGGCCCTCTGGGACCCAATGTTTGGGCATCTAACCAAGATTTAGAAGAGTATGGATTTGATGTGGCAAAGGCGAAGGAACTTATGGCTGAAGCTGGCTTTGCAGATGGATTCGAAACCACCATCTGGACCAATGACAACCAACAAAGAATGGATATTGCAACCATCGTTCAGAATCAATTAAAAGCCATCAACATTGAAGCGAAGGTTGAAGTGGTTGAATGGGGTTCATACCTAGACGGTACAGCCAATGGAGAGCATGACATGTTCATCCTTGGATGGGTAACTGTTACAGGTGATCCAGACTACGGCCTATATGCGCTATTCCACAGCTCACAACATGGTGCTGCTGGTAACAGAACCTTCTACAGCAACGATAGAGTAGATGAACTTCTTGACCTAGCTCGTGGTACAGCAGACCCAGCTGAAAGAGAAGCAGCTTACAAAGAAGCCCAAGAAATCATCAGAGATGAAGCTCCATGGATCTTTACATGGTCAGGTGAAGACCTCACAGGAACAAGATCTAATGTAAGAGGCTTTACACAACATCCAGCAGGACATCACAAACTTGTAGGAGTATACTTCGAATAGTTTTTAAAAAGAAAATATCATGAATTCTGTATAGGGTCATACTTTTTATGGCCCTATATTGATGTTAAGAGATAAGGGGGAAATTTCATGATTAAGTATATTCTCAGGCGTCTTCTACTACTGATTCCTGTAATGCTGGGGGTATCTTTCATCGTCTTTACGATGATGTATTTTACACCAGGGGATCCAGCAAAAATCATGTTGGGAGAAACAGCACCACAGGAAGCTGTAGATCAACTTCGAGAAGAGTTAGGCCTGAATGATCATTTCTTTGTACAATACGGACGATACGTTAAGAATGCGGTGATTCATCAAGATCTTGGTAGATCCTATACCACCAATCGATTGGTCTTTGATGAGATCGCTTCTAGATTTCCCAATACCCTAAAATTAGCTGGGCTAGGAGTGCTGGTGGCGGTGATCATCGGCATCCCCGTGGGCATCATATCGGCTACCCGGCAATACTCCCTCTTTGACAATGCCTCCATGGTTTTTGCCTTGGTGGGGGTTTCCATGCCAAACTTCTGGCAAGGGCTACTACTAATTTTGCTCTTCTCGGTGCAGTGGAAACTACTGCCTTCCTCGGGCTTTGACACCTGGCAGCAGATGATTTTACCAGCCATTACACTGGGTACAAGTTCAGCGGCCATTATTACGCGTATGACTCGTTCCAGCATGCTGGAAGTCATTCGCCAAGATTATATTCGTACTGCCCGTGCCAAGGGGCAAAAAGAATCTGTGGTCATCAACAGACATGCGCTGAAGAATGCACTGATTCCAGTCATTACGGTCATCGGGCTCCAGTTTGGTTACCTCTTAGGAGGAGCGGTTCTTACAGAATCCATCTTCGGGATCACCGGCGTTGGAAGACTCATGGTAGACTCCATTAAATCAAGAGATTATCTCATGGTTCAAGGAGGCGTATTATTCATTGCCATTGTATTTAGTATTGTGAATCTTGGGGTGGATATTTTATATGCTTTCCTAGACCCAAGAATCAAATCTCAATACAAGTAGGGGGGCATAAGTATGGCAGAGAACGTTGTAAAAGTTCAAAAAAAGAAAAAGTCTGGACCCTGGCGTGAAGTCTGGAGAAGACTCAAAAGAAATAAAGCAGCCATGTTTGGCCTTTTGGTGTTGACTGTGCTCATTTTAGCAGCGGTGTTTGCAAAATATGTGGCACCTTTTCATTATGATGATCAAGACTTGTTAAGAAGATTCCAAACACCCAATAGTGTCCATTGGTTAGGCACAGACAACTTCGGACGAGACATTTTTAGTCGAATTGTCTATGGAGCCCAGGTTTCCCTGCGTGTAGGTATTGTTGCGGTAGGTATTGCCATGATCATTGGTGGCGCATTAGGAGCCATCGCCGGCTACTATGGCGGAAAACTAGACAATGTCATCATGAGAATCATTGATGTCTTACTAGCCATTCCATCCATTCTACTGGCCATTTCCATCGTAGCAGCCTTAGGAACAGAGCTTCGAAATGTCATGATTGCCGTGGGCATCAGCTCCATACCCTCCTATGCACGTATTGTACGAGCATCGGTGTTGTCTTTAAGGGATCAAGAGTTCATTGAGGCAGCCAGGGCGGTAGGAGCCAATGATACAAGGCTTATCGTGAAGCACATTGTACCGAATTCCATGGCGCCCATCATCGTACAAGGAACCATTGGTGTGGCAGGAGCCATATTATCTGCTGCAGGTCTTGGGTTCATCGGATTAGGGATTCAACCACCCCTTGCAGAGTGGGGAGCTATGCTAAACGATGGACGCCAGTATATTCGAGATTATCCTCACTTAACCATGTTTCCAGGTCTTGCCATCATGGTCACCATCTTTGCCTTGAACTTACTTGGAGATGGCTTAAGAGATGCCTTGGATCCAAGACTCAAGAGTTAAGGTCTAGAGAGGAAGGAGAAAATACAGATGAGTAATAAGAAACTATTAGAAATAAAAGACCTAGCCATTCACTACATCACCCATGAGGGCGTGGTGAAGGCCGTTCAAGATATGTATTTAGACATCGATGAAGGGGAGACCTTAGGCCTTGTGGGAGAAACCGGTGCAGGAAAAACCACCACCGCATTAGGCATCATGCAGCTGGTCCCAGACCCTCCAGGGAAGATCATTTCTGGAGAAGTACTTTTTGAAGGGGAAAACCTCATTGGAAAGTCCGCCCAAGCCTTGAGAAAAATCAGAGGAAATCAAATTTCCATGATCTTCCAAGATCCCATGACTTCCTTGAACCCAGTCATCACCGTGGGAGAGCAGATTGCTGAAGTGATCAAGCTTCATGAGAATGTGAGCAATATCGAAGCGGATGAAAAAGCCAAAGAAATGCTGTTAAAGGTGGGCATTCCAGCAGAGCGTGTGAAAGACTTCCCCCATCAATTTAGTGGCGGGATGCGTCAAAGAGTGGTCATCGCCATCGCCCTAGCTTGTAACCCCAAACTACTCATTGCCGATGAACCCACCACAGCTTTGGATGTTACCATTCAAGCCCAGGTGTTAGAGCTCATGAAAAAACTCAAAACAGAGTTTAGAACCTCCATGATCATGATCACCCATGACCTGGGCATCGTGGCTGAAGTTTGTGACAAGGTGGCCATCATGTATGCTGGAAATGTCATTGAGTACACCACCAAGGATGAACTGTTCACAACGCCAAAACATCCTTATACCATAGGACTCTTCAACTCCATTCCAGACATTGAAAGTGATGTGAAGAGGCTAAAGCCCATCAAGGGGCTTATGCCAGACCCTACAGATTTACCTCCAGGATGTCCTTTCCATCCTCGATGCGAAAAGGCCATGCCCATTTGCTCCCAGAGAGTGCCAAAAAACACAGAAGTGACACCAGGACATTTTGTGAAATGTCTCCTGTTTGAGGAAGGTGTGGAGAAATGAGTGAGGGAGTGAAGACTGTGCAGAGCGAAAAGCTTCTTGAAGTAAAAAACCTAAAGAAATATTTTGACACCAGTAAAGGACTACTCCACGCAGTGGATGATGTGAATTTCTACATCAACAAAGGAGAAACCTTAGGGATTGTAGGAGAATCTGGCTGTGGGAAATCCACCACAGGAAGAGTGGTTTTAAGACTCTTGGAAGCCACTGAAGGAGAAATTCTCTTTGAAGGCAAAGACATTCGTACCTATAATAAGAATCAAATGAGAAATCTGAGACGGGAGATGCAAATCGTTTTTCAAGATCCCTTTGCATCGCTAAATCCAAGAATGAGTGTATCTGAAATCATTTCTGAGCCCCTCATCGTCAACAAGATTTATAAGAATAAAGAAGATCGCTTTAAGCGTGTCAAAGAACTCATGGATACCGTAGGTCTTGCCGAAAGACTGGCCAATGTGTATCCCCATGAGCTGGATGGCGGACGTAGACAAAGAATTGGCATCGCCCGTGCCTTGGCACTCAAGCCAAAGTTCATTGTGCAAGATGAACCCGTATCTGCCTTGGATGTATCCATTCAAGCCCAGATTCTAAACCTCATGGCAGATCTACAAGATGAATTTGATTTAACCTATATGTTCATCTCCCATGACCTTAGTGTGGTGAAGCACGTGAGTGATCGTATTGCGGTGATGTATCTAGGGAAAGTGGTGGAACTGGCAGATTATAACACCATGTTTAGAGATCCTCTACATCCCTATACCCAAGCACTATTATCGGCCATTCCTGTGCCAAGAATCCATACTAGAGGGGAAAGAATCCTTCTAGAAGGAGATGTGCCAAGTCCCATCAATCCTCCGGAAGGTTGCCGTTTCTATGGACGGTGTAGACATCGTCAAAGCAACTGTAAAGATGTGACCCCAGAGCTCATAGAAATCAGTGAAGGCAGATTTGTGGCTTGTCACTACGCAGGGAACTTAAAGCCTGCTTCCGAATAATACGCCCATAGCCTCATGAAGAGTGTAGGTCATGAAGAAAGAGGATGCCTTTTTCTCCGTGGTCCGCACTCTTTTTTTGTCAAGGGGACCCGGGAAGGACCTTCGCATGTACTAATTTTTCAGGGGGATTCTTACCGGTTCTCCCCCACTCTGGGAAGGGCGTTGACAAACTATAAAAAGAGAACACTATAGTGGCTGTTTTAGCGAAGATTCATGAAATCCTTTGGTTTACCAAGATTGCTGATTATGATAGTATTCAAGGTAAAGGAATGGTTTACAAAGAAGCCGTTTGGCATGTTTAGGAGGGTTATGGTGGCAAATTATTATGAAGAAGCGTTGAAGAAACATGAAGAGTGGAAGGGGAAAATTTCCACAGAGTTGAAGGAACCTATTGAAGGGAAAGAAGACCTTTCCCTAGCTTATACTCCAGGGGTGGCTGCCCCATGTTTGGCCATCCAAGAAAATGAAGAAAAGGCCTACACCTACACTTGGAAAGGTAATGTGGTGGCTGTGGTCTCTGATGGTACAGCAGTACTGGGCCTTGGGGATATTGGTCCTTTGGCAGCCCTTCCGGTGATGGAAGGAAAATGCGCTTTATTGAAGCGCTTTGCCGGTGTTAATGCAGTGCCCATGGTCCTAGATACCAAGGACCCCCAAGAAATCATTGACACGGTGAAGCGCTTTGCCCCCACCTTTGGGGGCATCAATTTAGAAGACATCAGTGCGCCTAGGTGCGTGGAAATTGAGCGGGCCCTGCAAGAAGCGCTCTCCATACCAGTTTTTCATGACGATCAGCATGGCACCGCCATTGTGGTCACTGCAGGAATTCAGAATGCCTTGAAGCTGGTTCAAAAAAAGCCAGAAGACTGCACCGTGGTGGTTTCAGGCACAGGCGCTGCAGGAAGCTCCATCATCAAAATGGTGAAGAAGTTTGGTCTGGGTAAGATCTATGCATTTAACCTCCAGGGCATTGTCCATAAAGGAAAGGCAGACCAGTTAAACTTTGTAGAACAAGAAGTGGCTGACATCACCAATGAGGAGGAAGAAGAGCTTACTTTAGCCGAGGCCATGAAGAGGGCTGATATTTTCATCGGCGTCAGTGCCAAAGGGGTGTTAACCAAAGACATGGTGACGTCCATGAAACGGGATGCCATCGTCTTTGCCATGGCCAATCCAGAACCGGAGATTGGGTATGAGGAGGCTTTGGCCGCAGGGGCTAAAGTGGTGGGCACAGGACGCTCAGATTTCCCCAATCAAGTAAACAACGTGTTGGCTTTCCCTGGACTCTTCCGAGGGGCACTAGATGCCAAAGCCACCAAGATCACAGAAGAGATGAAATTGGCTGCGGCAGAAGGTATTGCCTCCCTCATTTCGGAGGAAGAGCTCAGACCAGACTATGTGATTCCAGGAGTGTTTGATCCTCGAGTGGCTGAGGTGGTGGCCAAAGCTGTGGCGAAAAAAGCCAAGGAGCAAGGCTTCATCAGGGAGTCTTAGGGGCCTTTATAAAGTATGCGTGTAGGAGAGTGAAAGAGATATGGACATCAACAAACAAGCTGTGGCTGGGACCATTCAATCCAATGATTGTTTGGTACGTGTAGTGCCTAGAGAAGAAGGGATCCTCATCCATTTGGACAGTACCGTGAAAGAAACCTTTGGGGATGAAATTCTAGAGGTGTTAAGAGAAACCTTACAAGAGCTCCAAGTGACCAGGGGAGAAGTTTTTGTAGAAGATAAAGGAGCCCTAAATTATACCCTCAGGGCCAGGGTGAAAACGGCGGTGAAAAGAGCACATGAATAGAAGAAGTTTACTGTTTATGCCAGGAAATAATCCAGGAATGCTCACCACATCAGACTGCTTAGATGCCGATGCGGTGATCTTTGATCTGGAAGATGCCGTGTCCATCAAAGAAAAGGACAGTGCCAGAATCCTTGTGAGAGAAGCACTCTTGTCCTTGCCTTTGGTAGGCATTGAAACCACGGTGCGGGTGAATCCGTTGGATACACCCTACTGGAAAGAAGACCTTCTGCAAGTGGTGCCTGCAGCACCAGATGCTATTGTGGTACCCAAGGCCAGCGTTTCTGCGGTGAAAGCCATGGAAGAAGTGATTGCTGCCCTAGAGGAAGAACATGGACTTAAAAAGCGCATCAAGCTCCATCTACTCATTGAAAGTGCCAGAGCTTTGGTGGATTTAAAGGACATTGTATCCGCCTCTGACCGTGTGGCGTCCTTGCTCTTGGGGGCAGAAGATTTGGCCAGTGATTTAGGCATCAAGAGAACCGCACACAATAAAGAGATTGAATATGCCAGATATCTTGTGGCCACCATGGCCAGAGCCTATGGTGTGGCTGCGCTGGATACGCCCTATACGGATATGGAGAATTTTAAAGGCCTGGAAGAGGATACAAAATTTGCCAGAAGCATTGGGTTCACAGGACGTCTGGCCATAAACCCCAGACAAATCGAGGTGATTCATCAAGTGTTTTCCCCCACAGAAGAGGAAATTGTAGAAGCTGAGAACATTCTCTTGGAAGCGGAAGAAGCAGAAAGACAAGGTCTTGGGGTCTTTAGTTACAAAGGAAAGATGGTGGACCTGCCGGTGATTCATCGGGCGGAAAAAACCCTGGAGAAAGCAAAGAAATGGGGGCTTAGAAGATGAAGAATGTACTTGGGCGAGAAGGATTAGACAAGCCTTTTGAAGGGGCCTTTAAGAAGGTGAAACCAGGAAAAGTTTCTTCCCCAAAGAAAGATCAAGGACAGCACCCGGATTTCTCAAAAAACTTAGAAGAAGTGCTGGATGCTTTGGCCATGAAAGACGGTATGACCATCAGTTTTCATCATCATATGAGAAATGGAGATTATGTCCTACCCATGGTGATGAAGGCTTTGCATGAACGGGGATTAAAAGACTTAAAGATCGCCGCCACCTCCCTGTTTCCTTGCCATGACTGTTTGGTGCCCATGTTTTTAGATGGCACCGTGACCAAAATCTATGCTTCTTACTTATCCGGGCCAGTGGCCAGAGCCGTCAGTGAGGGGAAGGTCAGAGACCTTTGCCATATGACCACCCATGGGGGAAGACCCAGAAGCCTATATGAAGGAGAAGTAGTTATTGATGTGGCCTTCATTGCCGCACCAGCGGTGGATGCAGAGGGGAGTCTTTCTGGTTCAGAAGGGAAATCCTCTTGTGGGGTCTTGGGCTATGCCCATGGAGATGCGGACATGGCGAGGAAAGTGGTGGCCATTACAGATTACCGGGCGAAAACCGTCAATAAACCGGAGATTCCAGGCTATTTGGTGGATTATGTGGTGGAGGTAGAAGCCATTGGAGACCCCAAGGGCATTGTCAGTGGGACCACGCAGATTACCAAAGACCCTGTGGGGCTCAAGATTGCAAGAGATGCTGCCAAGCTCATTGAGTATAGTGGTCTCTTTCAAGAGGGCATGAGTTTTCAAACCGGGGCTGGAGGGATTTCTCTGGCTGTGGCCAATGAAGTGAAAAAGGCCATGCAGCGCACGGGGATCAGAGGCTCCTTTGCCTCTGGGGGGATCACGGACTATTTGGTGCACATGCTCAAAGAGGGTTATTTTGAGACCTTTTATGATGTACAGTGCTTCAATTTAGATGCCGTAGAATCCATCAAGGTCCATGATCATCATAAGAAAATGAGTGCCAATACCTATGCCAACATCAACAACCCAGACAACATCGTGAATCAATTGGATGTGGTGATCCTGGGGGCCAGTGAAATTGATGTGGACTTCAACGTCAATGTCACCACAGGCAGTGATGGGGTGATTTTAGGAGGCTCTGGAGGCCATGCAGACACTGCAGCGGGGGCAAAGCTTGCCATCATCGTCTCCAAGCTTGTGAACGCTAGAATTTCTTGTCTGGTGGATCAGGTGACCACCATCACCACTCCAGGAGAAACAGTGGATGCCTTGGTTACAGAAAGAGGCATCGCCCTTCATCCAAAACATGAGGCGCTGATCAAAAAGCTTAAAGAAGAAACCAACCTCAACATCATGACCATGAAGGAGCTGAAAGCTCTGGCAGATCACCTTACAGGAGTGCCCAAGAAAAGGACCCGAAAAGAGGAGATTGTGGCAGTGAGTGAGTATCGAGATGGAACCATTGTAGATGTGATTTACAAGGTGTAGATGCTTCTTGAAGAGTGTCCATGAAAAAGACAGGAGCAAATAGCTATGGTCATAAGATGCCAAGGGGAGGACAGTAAGTAAAAAGCTTCCCTTGGCTTTTTCATGGGGTAAATCCTTTTTGAACCTCTCATGGCTAAAGCCACGAGATTCTTGGATAGTCCGCTCTACTGAGCAGAATTAGTACATGAAGTACCACCAAGCTATCCCCGCAGTTCCTGCGGTTCCTGCTACTATGCAGATAGTAGTCTTTTGCCTTCGGCAAGAATATTCAAACTTGCGTTTACGTCCCTATCCCATTCACTATAGCAAGAAGGACACTTCCATTGTCTCAAGTTAAGATCTTTGACCTCTTTGTTTTTGTATCCACAACACGAACAGAGTTGAGAGGAAGCGAACGTTTTGCCTACT
>Ga0194137_10000313_pt1 | contig 33903 bp, 29 predicted proteins | sample TARM_MetaG_T3_14_FD_134025 | JGI IMG/M metagenome (GOLD analysis project Ga0194137, IMG submission 134025) | Freshwater microbial communities from Pennsylvania, USA, analyzing microbe dynamics in response to fracking - TARM_MetaG_T3_14 (version 2) | ecosystem: Environmental > Aquatic >... | reverse complement strand
GGTGTGGACGGGGGCAATGGACAAGCAAATGCTGTGTAATTATGAAACAAAAATTTTTTGTTGCATTTAGATCCTGTCTTTTTATATTTTTTGCTGAAATACGTAAATCCCACTATATCCGCCACATTTAGGAGCTGTTATGAAACCGACTCTATTTCGCCTCGTGTTGACCTCTTTTCTCGTTCCCGTCGTTCTCAACGGCGAGTATGTGGTTTACGATTTCGAGCCTTCCTGGCAGTTCGAGGACTGGGAAACGAATCAGCCCGCGGGCCAATCCGTGACGCCTTCGGAGCATTTTGTGGTGGGCGGGAAGCGGTCCGCCCGTTTCGAGGCGGACGCCCTGCCGGTGGCGCCGGTATTCAAAACCCGGGTATGGGAAAACGATTGGGAACCCTATGACCGATTGGCCATGGATTTCGTCAACCCGACGGGCCGCGCTCAACGGCTGGAGGTGTTTGTGGGGGACGAGGTGACGGGATACACTTTCCGGGTGGATCTTCCTCCTTTGAGCCATCTTCGCAAGGTGGCGGAGTTGAAAATTCCGGAAAACGTCCGGAAGGAAAACATCAATCAGATTGTGATCAGTTCGAAGAAAGGGCGGAAGGCGCTGTTCTATGTCGACAACATCGCTCTTCTGCGGGAAGGCGAGCCGCCGATGCCGGAAAAGGGAAGCCGTTCGAAGGACATGGAGTTGGAAAGCCCGCCCGTTGCCCTTGGGCGTGAACTGAACGCGCATGTGGGGTTGCTGGCGGAAAAGAAGGCGGTGGAGATTTCCCGGACGGCCGAGGAACTGGGGACCGACCTTCCCGAGGCGGCGACGTATTTGTCGGAGCAGGTATCGGCTTTGCGGGAGAGGATCGACGGTCTGCCCGAGGTGTCGGCCTCCCGGGAGGTGTTCCGGGAGTTGACGCGGCTGGGCATGACGGCCGACCGGTTCGGCGCGGCGGCGCGACGGTTGAAGGCCCATCCCGAATTCCGCGGGATGGGATATCTGGTGGGACACGCGGATGCGATGGTGAAAGTGATGCCGAAGCATCTGCCCGTGGACCTTCGCATGAGCGAAGGGGTGTCGTTGAGTCTCGCCGGCGGGGAAAAGGAGGGGTTTCAGGTGGCGGTGATGCCGTTCGCGGGTCCGGCGCGGGACGTGCGGGTGGAAATAGGTGGGATGACGGGGCCGGACGGCGCGGTGTTGAACGACAAGCAGACCGAGGTGGATCTGGTTGGTTTCGTAAAGACGGAAAAGGCCACCGATCCGGACATCCCCTACATTGGTTGGTGGCCGGACGTGCTGATTCCGACGGACGAAGCCATGGATGTGGCCATGGGGGATGTGCAGACGTGGTGGGTGCGCATCCGGGCTCCGCGTGACCAGACTCCCGGCGTGTATACCGGCGCGGTGACGGTGAGCGGGGAGGGCGCCGAACCTTATAAGATCCCGGTGAAGGTGACGGTGCGCGGGTTCAACGTGCCGCCACACGCGCCGATTCCGACGGCAATCACCTACGTGCATCGCGATCTGTTGAAGTACAAACCCATCGGCACGAAAGAACGGTGGGAGGAACTGAAGTATGAGCATACCGACTTTCTGGCGGAATACATGATGGGCATGGACAGTCTCTATCGCCCGGCCGACACGGAGCACATCCATTCGGTGGATTGGGACCTGATTCGGTATATGAAAGATACGGGACGGCTGGTGGCGTTCAACCTCGGCTATCTCCACGGTCCCGAGGACAAGAACATCGACGTGTTTCGTCCCAATTACGAGAAGGCGAAGGAACTGGGCGTGCTGGACCACGCCTACATTTACGGATTCGACGAACGGGGCCGTGATCAATATCCCAAGATCGAGGCGGCCGCCAGGCGGGTGAAGGAGGAATATCCGGAGGTGAAGCTGGTGATGACGACCGCTCAGGACCATAGTTACGGGTTCGATTCAGTGATGAAAACGCCCACCGGCTGGTGTCCGATCCTCTCTCGGTACAACCCGACGCTGGCGGAGAAAGCCCGCGAAATCGGCCGCGAGATCTGGTACTATACCTGCGTGTGGCCGCCGCATCCCTATCCGAATATTTTCGTGGAGTATCCCAACATCGAAAACCGGATTTTGTCCGGGTTGATGTTGGCGCACTATCGTCCCGACGGCTACCTCTACTATCAGACGACGATGTGGGCGGACAACTACGAGGGCGTGACGGACTATCCGTACACGAATTGGAACCCGAATTCGTTTGGCGACGTGAACGGAGACGGCCTGTACTTCCTGCTGGCGGAGGACGGCAGCCCGCTGGCCACGGTGCGGGTGGAGAACTATCGCGATGGTCTCGAGGATTTGTCCTACTACATGATTCTCCAGCACCAGGTGAATCTGCTGGGCTCCGCGGAACGGGAGGCGGAAATGGCGTGGAAAGCAGAGGCCGAAGAAGCCCTGGCCGCCACGGGAACGCACATCCGCAGCCGCATCGACTGGACCGACGCGCCGGAGGATCTACAGGCCTATCGCACGCGACTGGCGGAACTGATCGAAGCCTCTCCGGTAAAGGACACGAATCCCTGGAAAGACGGGATGGGTGTGCTCGGACTGGACTGGTGGAACTGACCCGCGTTTTTCATGAACGGAATAGAAAATACACCCCCGACCTCGAGGACATATACATGAAGCAGAATCCGACCCCCTCATTGTTCATTGCGCGCCCACTCCGGTTCAGCGTGGCCTGCGCGTTCCTGGTGACCGCGCTTTCGGTCAGGGCCGCCCACACGGTGGCCGATTTCGAAGAGGAGAATTCGGTCAACGCCTGGACGGTCTCCGACGGCGACCGCGCCACCATTTCCTCCAGTGGGGCCTTCGCCAGTTCCGGTGCCCGTTCGGCCAAAATCACGTTCGCCAGGCGGGAACGGGGAGAGCCCAAACGGGCTTACGTGGAATGGACTTTTCCGGCGGCGGATTGGAAACCGTACCACCGCATCGCTTTCGATGTGGTGAACCCGACCTCCCACGATATTCAACCCCGACTGTACATTTCCGACGACGCGTCGGAGATTCAAAACGGCCTGCGGCATCGATTCGGGGTGGCCAAGCGGTCCGCCCAGCGAATCGTGAAGGATCTCAATTACCGTACCGCGAACGACAAATCCATTTACGCGGGTGATATTACCACCCTGCGGCTGGTGGTGGAGGACGCGCCGGCGGACTTGGAGTTGCATCTGGACAACATCGTGTTGCTGGGAAAAGACGAGGAGTACCCCGGGGAATTGCCGGACACGATTCGCAAGCAGGTGTGGGACATGCAGAAGGAGATTATCGCCGAGAACATGCACGCCGCGGGAAAGAGGCTGGAAGAGGTCGAGCTTCCTGCGGCGTTGAAGAAGGCGGTGCGCGACGAGGCCGTGGAGTTGCAGAACGCGGTGCGCGGCCTGGACCGCAAGGGGGAGGTCGGACCGGAGCAGCTTCGGACGCGCATGGTGTGGCAGAGCCAATACCTGTCCCCCATGATCGATCGTTTTCTGGGCTATGTGGAGGACATGGAGGCCTACAAGGACCTGGGGATTCCGGACGCCGGGTTTTACGTGGGCTTCGCGCCCCCCACCCACAAGGTCATGCCGAGGCATCTTCCGTTGGATCTGAAGGTTACGGACAAAGTGGACATGAGCGCCGCGCGCGGCGAAGAGGAGTCCATTCAACTCGCGGTGGTGCCGACGGCCCGGTCGTTGCGTAACGTGCGCGTGGCGGCAACGTCGTTGCGTGGAGACGAACCGGGAGTGCGGATTCCCGCGGATCGTATCGACTGCGATCTGGTGGCGTTCACCGAGACCAAGAACGAGCCCGGCTATGATGTGGACTACATCGGATGGTGGCCGGACCCCCTCATCCCGAATCCCCGTCCGGTTTCCGTGGCGTTGGGCGAGGCGCAAACCTGGTGGATCCGGGTGAACGTGCCCGAGGGGCAGAAACCCGGAGCCTATTCCGGTGAAATCCGGGTGGACGCCGGATCGGGACCGCCTCTGCGGTTTGAATTGAATCTGCGGGTTTACGATTTCGGGGTGCCCCGTCACGCCCCGATGCCGTTGGCGATCACCACGATCGGCAAAAAGGGAGACTTTGTGGAAAACCTCTATGGAAAGGAGAACTGGCACAAAGAAGCGAAGTTCCAGTACGCCGATTATCTCGCGGACTACTATTTAATGCCCGACTGTCTGTATCGGCATCCGGTGGAGGATTTGCAGGGCGCGTTGGACATGGAACTCATCGAGTATATGCGCAAGAAAGGGACATTGGGGCCGTTTTCCCTGGGATATTTTCATACGACAAAACCCGAGTGGCTGGCGGAATACCGCGCCAACTACGAGGCGGTGAAAGAGGCCGGGTTGGTGGAGTACGCCTATTTCTACGGCTGGGACGAATGTCCGACGAGCTATTGGGAGATGATCGAGGAGTCGGCGCAGGTCTTGAAAAAAAGCTATCCCGGTGTCTACCGGTTCACCACGACCCGGGAAAAGATTCCGGCACAGATGCCCAGCATGAGCGCTACCTGTCCGATCAACGCCGGTTGGGACGGAGAAAGCGCGGAGGTGTTGAGGGAGGAGTACGGCATTGATTCCTGGTGGTACACTTGCGTGTGGCCGCCGCATCCCTATCCAAACTTCTTCCTGGAATACGATCCGATCGACGCGCGGGTGATGATGGGCATCCAACACGCCAAGTACAAGCCGGACGGATTTCTTTTCTATGAAACCACGATCTACAATGACAACGAGGAAAAGGGTGGGGGGATTAAAAAATACCCGTACACCGGCTGGAATCCGGTCGCCTTCGGAGACACCCACGGCGACGGGCGGTGGTTGTATTTCATGGCCAATGGCCGGATGATTCCCTCGATGGTGATGGAGAACTTCCGGGACGGCCTGGAGGACCTGGCCTACTACATGATTCTGGCTTATAAGGTGAAACTGTACAAGGAGGGAGACGGAGAGGCCATCCCGTGGTTGAAGGAGTCCGAACACGCGTTGACCGATTTCGACTCCTACTCCAAGTATCGGAACCAGTACACCAAAAGCGCGGAGAAGGTCTATGAATTCCGCAACCGGCTGGCGCGTCTGATCGAGGCGTCGCCGATTCGAGACGACAATCCTTGGGCGGGACACGAAGGCATGCCGGTTCGTGGTGTCGTCTGGGACAGGATCCGGTAGCCCCGCCGCGGCCCGGGGGCGCGTATCGCCTTGCGCTCTTCGGGTCGTCGGGCATGATGAAATTGTCTATGCAGGACACACGTACGAGCGCATCAAATGGAGATCGCCATGTCAGCCAGTAAAAAAACCGAACCCGAACCCCGCCTCCGCCGGGTGGCCATTCTTGTGGACACCTCCACGGACTGGGGGAGACGCATTATCCATGGAGTTCTCAATTACGTGCGGGAGCACGAGCGGTGGCAACTGTTCGTGGAGCCGGTCGGGCTTGAGGAGGAGCTGGTGCTGCCCTCCGGTTGGAAAGGGGACGGGGTGATCGCCCGGGTGGGCACGCCGAAAATCGCGCGGCACCTGCAGGCGAGAAAGCTTCCGGTGGTCAACATCTCCGGCATGCAGGTGCAGGGGCCCCGGTTTCCGCGGGTGGCGAACGATGTGCGGCTGGCCGCCAAGATGGCGGCGGAATATTTTCTGGCCCGGGGATTTCGGCATTTCACGTACATCAGTCCGCGCGGATTCGAATACGTCGAACCTCAACAGAAAGCCTTCTCCGACACGGTGGAGGCCTCGGGGGCCACGTGTTCACTGTACAGCCTCAAAACCCATCATGGGGCGCAGACGGTGGACTGGAACACGGACATCGAGTCTCTGGGGGCGTGGTTGAAGACGCTTCCAAAACCGGTGGCGGTTCTGACCTGGAGTGGAGGGCGGGAAGTGATCTACGCCTGTCAAAGCGTGGGATTGAGCGTGCCGGACGAGGTGGCGGTGTTGAGCGGCAGCGACGATTTCCTGTGTGAAATGTGTCAGATTCCCATTTCAGGCGTACGGGCCGCGGGGGAGCAAATTGGATACACCGCCGCCGCGCAATTGGACCGGCTGATGAATGGAGAACCCGCGCCCACCCGGTCGAAGTACATTCCCCCGGTCGAAATCGTCAGCCGGTTGTCCACCGATACCTTGGCGGTGGAGGACACGTCTTTGTTGAAGGCGATTCGGTACATCCGGGAAAACGCCGGGGAGTCGATTCAGGTCAATGACGCCGCCAGGCACGCCGGTATTTGCCGAAGGGGACTGGAACGGAGGTTTGGTCAGGAGTTGAATTGCACCCCCGCCGAGTATATTCGCCGGAGCCGCCTCGAACGGGCGCGCCACTACTTGCGGGCCACGGATTTGCCGATGCCGGAGGTGGCCGAGGCGGCCGGGTTCGGGTCCGCGGCGTACATGTCCTACGCCTTCCGAAAAGAGATGGAAACCTCTCCGCTCAAATTCCGCCGCGAAACCCGCGGCCGCCAGGCGGGATGATCGCCTGAAATGGACGCGTAAAGCGAATGGCTTCGACCGTTTAGTTTTGGGCGTCGAGCGCCCCCACGGTCGAGGGAATGCGGCCTCCGCTCCCGGCGGTGGTGAACCAATCCCAGGTTTCACCTTCTTGACCGGGGATCCATGCAGTCCACCGTACGCTTCCGTCTCCATGAAGCGAGTTGAATCCTTTGGGGTCCCCGCCAAGGTATGTGCGGAAGGAGGGGCTGTTTGCCACGAGGTCGGTCCCAAGTTCTCCGTCCCGGTTATGGTTACTCCGCCAGTCTTTGCCGTTGTAGAGGTAAATGACATCTTGCATAAGCACGGTGGCGTCTTTCAAAAGAATGACTTTTTTCGGGACGAACATGCCGGGGAAATATTGATAATTTCCCCGAACTTCGTTGCCGGTGTTCCCGGGGTCGCTCAAAGGGACGAGGCCGGGTTGAGGGCATCCCCAGTATTTGAAATCGTCGGCATAGGGAGCCATCTTCTTGATAAACTCGCTTCCGTACCAACTGGGGTAATCTCCCCCCTGGGCCCCGGGAAGTTCGTTTTTGTCGTTTTCCAGCGCGTAGGCGAACAATGCCTCTCCGCATTTTTTTAGATTGCTTGCGCAGGCGGTGCGATTGGCGGCTTCAACACTTCCGCCGATGGAGGAAAAAATCAATGTCAGGACGAGTCCGATGATGGCCATAACGACCAGGAGCTCAATCAGGGTAAAGCCATTGGTTCGGGAGCAATGATGGGAGGGCGTGCGAGTGGTCATAAGGATTGAGGGTGGGGGTGGCTCGATACAGCTGGAGGGAAACTTCCCTCCTTCACGACTATACTTTATATGGTAACTGTTACAAAATACTTCTGTGCGGTTTCTTTTTAAGAAAATGCGCACGGGGGTGAGTTCGGCCCCTCTCGGCAACGGATTCAGAAAAGGGAGGAAACGGGAACGTGGGGGGCACGTCGGTATATGCGCGGAATCGAAAATATGTTGCGGGTATGCGTATCGCGACGGTTGGGCCGCATATGGTATCAAAGGGTTTCCACATTCGAACTAGAGGACACCCGTACCATGAAGACCCATCACATTGAAACGGAATTTTGCATTATCGGGGGAGGACTCGCGGGGGTGAGCGCCGCGATCGCCGCGGCCAGGAACGGCGCGCGGGTCGTATTGGTGCAGGACCGCTCGGTCCTGGGGGGCAACGCCTCCAGCGAGGTGAAAATGCATGTGGTGGGGGCCGATTGTCACGGGACGCGCCCCGGGGCGCGCGAAACGGGGTTGCTGGAGGAGTTTCGTTTGGAGGACGCGTACAGGAATCCGGAGCGGACGTATTCGTTGTGGGATCTTTTGCTGTATGAAAAGGTGAAGGCGGAGCCGAACATTCGGCTGTTGTTGGAGTCGCATTGCCAGGGATGCACCGTCGAAAAGAGTGATGGGAGAACGCGGATCGTGTCGGCCAAGGTCCTGCGCACGGTGACCGAGGAGGCGTATGAGATTTCCGCCCGCTTTTTCGCCGATTGTTCGGGGGACGGATGTCTCGGAGTCGATGCCGGGGCGCAGTACATGACGGGTCGGGAAGCGAAAGGGGATTTCGACGAATCCCTGGCCCGGGACGAGGCGGACGGGCAGACCCTGGGAAACAGTATTCTTTTTACGGCGCGGGACACCGGCCGGCCGCAACCCTATATCGCGCCCGATTGGGTTCGCCCCTTCAAAAAACATGAATTCAAATTCCGTCCCTGCAAAGGATACGAGTACGGCTACTGGTGGTCCGAGTGGGGCGGGGATTTGAGCACGGTCACCGATTACGATACCATTCGACACGAGTGTCTGCGCATCGCGCTGGGAGTCTGGGATTATATCAAAAACTCCGGCGAACACCCGGGCGCGGACACTTATGTGTTGGAATGGGTGGGAGCGATTCCCGGGAAACGGGAGTCCAGACGGTTTTTCGGGCCGCATGTTCTGGTGGAGGACGACATTATGGGAGGGCGGACGTTCGATGACCAGGTGGCCTACGGCGGATGGTGGCTGGATCTGCATCCACCCACGGGGGTGGACGCCTGGGACGAGGAGCCGTGTGTACAGCACCACATTCCGCATTTGTACGGCATTCCGTTACGGGCCCTGTATTCCCGGAACATCGACAATCTTCTGTTCGCCGGGAGGAATATCAGCGCCACGCACGTGGCTTTCGCCAGCACGCGGGTGATGGGGACCTGTTCGGTGGTCGGCCAGGGGGTGGGCACCGTGGTGTCCGAACTTCTTGCCGCGAAGTGCGACTCCGTGGGCAAAGGCGCGACGCCGGCTCTTCTTCATTCCGTGCAACAGCGTTTGCTGCGCGACGACGCGTTCCTGCCCGGTCTTCGCAACGAGGATCCGAAGGATCTCGCGAGGGGAGCCCTGTGTCGCGCGTCGTCCGCGGAGTCGAATCATACCGCGGATCGGGTGTGTACCGGCGTGACCCGCACGGTGAATGCCGCGTGGGGGCCGTGGGCGGATCCCACGCCCAACCACTGGCGGTCGAGCGCGCTTCCCGCCTGGATTGAATTGGAATTGCCGGCGGAGGCCGTGTTGAGCGAGATACACCTCACGTTCGACTCGGGACTGCATCGCGAATTGACCCTCACGCCCAGCGACGCCATTACCGCCAAAACCGTGCGGGGGCCTCAACCGGAACTCGTGAGAGATTATCAAATTCAAGTGGACGGCGAAACCGTACTGACGGTAACCGGCAATTACCTTCGCAAGCGCGTGCATCGATTGGAGGCGCCGGTTCCGGCACGGCGAATTCGAATAGGCGTACTGTCGACGCATGGGGTGGAAACCGCCCGTCTTTTCGAAGTCCGGTTGTACGCCGTATCAGAGTAGCCCCTTTTTCCGTCGCCCGGATCCCCCCGCGCCCCCTCCGGGGAAGGCGCGGGTCGTTGGATTCGATATCAATCGCGGAACCGGACGTAGGCGAAGAAGAGTTCGCCGGTTTTGTTGGATGGGAGGTAGAGCAAATCGAGACCCTCGTGGGAGGTGCCGATCGGCCGGGGGATCGGCATGTTCTCCGTGATCCGCATGGGGGCCGACCAATGGAGGCCGAAGTCACGGGATGCGCGCGCGTAGAGATCGCCTTTTCCTCCGTCTTTGACCTCCGAGGGGGCGAGGGCTCCGTAATATCGGATCACGCCGTTGTGAAAGCTGATCCATGGTTTTTCTTTCGCGAAGGGACCTTCGGTGACGGTTTGCCGCACCCAGCGCGCGCCGTCCCAGCGGGCGAGCCGGTGTTCGTATCCGTTGTGTTTTTGATTCGGAGAGTAGGCGTAGGCGATCAGGGGGCGTCCTTGGTCGTCCAAGGCCATCTTGGCCGACTGGAATCCGGGAACGCCGCGCGCGAATTGTTCTCCCCCCTCCATCGGTTGAAAAATGTCCGCCTCCGAACGGCTGATGGGAAGGGAGGCGTATTCGGTCCCGTCCGCCCGATAAAACGTTTCGGTTTCGGGCTCGAAACGAGCGTACGAGCCTTGGTGCCTCGCGCCTTGCGGCCCTCCGGCCGCCCACTCCCAGATGATGTGCAGGTCGCCGTCCCCGCCCGCGAAAATTTCGTCGGGATAGACGGTGGCGCCCTCCTCACCCGCGAATGCGGTCACCTGTCTCCATTCCTGTTTGGAGGCGTCGTATTGATAGAGAACGCCCTCCGATTTCTGCCGGATAATGAGATAGACGTCTCCATTCCGCGCGGTGGCCAGATTCGGGTAGGTGAACGAGCGTCCTTTGTGCCGGAAGGCGGACGGTTCTCCCAGTTCGAAGCCCTCGACGACGGTGCGGGAGCCTTTGGAGACGGCGTTCTTGAAAATATGCCAATGCATGCCGTAGGGGACGTGGAGAACTCCGTTCCCGTCCATCGCCAGGGAGGTTTGGGTGTGGCCGTCGTCGAACCAGGCCTTGCCGCCCGTGTTTTCGGTGACCCAGGTGCCGTCGGACTCGCGCATGGCCACATAGACATCGTCCTTTTTTTCCTCCGGGCCGGGACGGAGGTAACTCACGAAGACCTTTTGTGATTCGGCGTCGTAGATAATGGGGGACCACCAGGCGGCGATGTTGTGCCGGCTCATGTCGTCCACCCGCTCGAGGGTGACGTGGTATTGTGCGGGTTGCGCGTGTAGTTGCAAGGCCGCGAGCAGAGAGAAGAATGCGATGAAGCGGAAGAAAATAGAGGGGGTGTTCATTTGGATCATGAAGGTGGAAATTGTGAATATATATGGTCGGGAAAGAGGGATACGCACTCCCGGAGGCGCCAAAAAACAGCCGGGACGAATGTCCCGGCTGCGGAGGTGAGAACCGTTTTCGATTTATTTGCGCCGAAAGCGGCGGAAGCACACCATTACTCCGAACGCGCCGCCCACGAGGGCGAGGGTGGAGGGCTCGGGAACGGACGCGAAGTAAAAGTTGTCCACGGCGTAGGTGCCTTCATTCCGGTATTCCAGGTAGGCGGACCCCTCGTCCACATCCGGGGTGGTGTGGTAATACGACAGTCCGGTCACGTTGAGAACCTCGTTGTTGGAATTGTTCAGATCGATCACGCTGATGTCATAGGTTCCGGTCGGCTGGAGGGAGCCTCTCAGGGTGATGCGGTACCAGGTGTCGTCGAGGATTTCTCCGCCGGAGCCGACGGTCTGCCATCCGCCATCATAGATGTTCAAGCTGTCGTCTCCGGACGCGCCCACGGCGATGCTTAAGGTGTTTCCGTTTCCCTCATCGTTCCTTAGAGAGAAGCTCATGGACCGGTTGGTCGTGGCTCCGATGGTCGCGAAGTCCCACGAAAGCTCATATTCTCCCACCGTGGCGATGTCGGGATAGTTGTTCGTGGAGCCATCGTTGAGGAACCCCTGGGTTCCCCCCGTGGGGTTCACCAACGCTCCCCCCGCGCTGTAATCATACGCGGTGAAGTTGTTGAATCCACCGCCGTCGATTTCGAAATCCTCTTCGACATGCACGGTGATTTGCGCCTGCAACGGCAATAGAAGGGCCGTGGCTATTGCGCTTAAAGCAATGTTCGTTTTTTTCATGGTAAACCTACCTCTTGGTTTGGGTTGGATGGATGTTGAATTTCTCGACTATGATTTAATTCTACAAATAGAAGAAGGGGAGCGCCAGAGACAGGTGCGCATCAAATTATAGAATATACGTATTTTGACTTCGTTTGTATCAGTGGGTTTTCAGGTCGGCGGTAGAAGAAACCTTGCGAGCTTCGGATGCGCACACCTTTTTTTGAAATTGCGCTCACAGGATGGATTGTCGGGATGGGGCTTCCTCTGTTCGGTTCTTGAAAAGATCTCCACCTCCCCTCCGCCTGGGAACCCGAAGGGCGAACGTTTACGGATACTGCACATACGCGAAATACAGTTCGCCCGTTTGGGTGGAGGGGAGGTAGAGAAAATCGATGCCGCGGTGGGAGACGCCGACCGGTCGGGCGATGGGCAGGTTGTCCGTAACGCGGGCGGGAGTGGACCAGGTGGCCCCGAAATTCGTGGAGACGCGCACGTGGAGGTCGTCCGCGCCCTCGGATTCGGAGGGGGAGAGGGGACTGTAATACCGAAGGGTTCCCTTCCAGGAGCTGATCCAGGGCTTTTCGCTCCGAAAAGGCCCGGGGGAGACCGTGGTGCGCTCCCATGTGGTTCCGGTCCAGTGCGCGAGACGATGTTCATAGCCGTCGCCTTTCTGGTTGGCGGAGTAGGCGTAGGCGATGTGGGGGAAGCCGCGGTCGTCGACGGTCATCTTGGCCGATTGGATGCCATGCACACCTTGTTCATACACTTCGTTCCCTTCCATTGGCTGGTACACGTCGGCGGTTTTCCGTGTGATGGGAAGGGTGGTGTGCGGAGTGCCGTCGGCCCGGTGGAAGGTTTTCTCCACGGGGTTGTAGCGGGTGTAAGAGCCTAAATGGCGGGTGCCTTGGGGGCCTCCGGCCGCCCACTCCCAGATGATGTGAATATAGCCTTTCGGCCCGGTGAAGATGTGATCGGGGTAGACCGTCGAGCCCTCCTCCTCCGCGAAGGTGGCCTCGCGAACCCAGTTTTCTGTTTTGAGGTCGTATCGGTACAACACGCCGCTGAAGGATTCGCGGATGATCAGATAGACGTCGCCGTCCTTTCCCGTGGTCATATTGGGGTAGGTGAAAGCGGGCCCTTTGGCGATGAACACCTTGGGAGCGCCTCGGGTGATTCCGGCCTCAATCGTGTGGGGCTCGTTGGAGATTCCATATCGGAAAGGATTGAAGTGCATGCCGTAGGCGAGGTGCAGGTGGCCGTTCCCGTCGAGCGCGATGGAGGTCTGGGTGTGGCCCTTGTCAAAGGAGGCTTTGCCTCCGGTGTCCTCGGTGGTCCATCCCCCGTGGGATTGGCGCATGGCGATGACCACGTCGTCTTTCTTCTCCGTGTCGCCGGGACGGAGGTAGCTCATAAAGACCGTTCTGGCCTCGGGGTCGTACACGATCGGCGACCACCAGGCGGCCACGTTGTTCTCGCTCATGCGGTCCACTTTTTCCAGGATCACCTGGGGGGTGGGGCCTTGGGCGAGGAGGAGCGACGGGTTCAAAAGACTGGCCAGCACCGCCGCGTAGAGGGGCCGAACGCACTGGGCGAGGGAGGAGGGAATGGGGAGGTTCAGGTTCATCGCGTGTTTGATGGTCAAGCAGGGGTAAGAAGGGATTCCGATGCCGGATGATCGAGGCGCACTTGGGAGCGCGCGGGTCGAGCCGTCGGGAACTACAATCCGGCGGCGGGTCTCCGGAAACTCGTCGCGGGAAAATGCGCCGAATTCATTTGCAACTGTATCCCTTGGAATCTGAGAGGTCCATACGCTAAAGCGAAGTTGTTTTTAGAAATTGCGCATTCTTCTGTTCTGTTTGTGCGAAAGGGACGAAAATGCGGCCGGGAGGAGATCCTCCCGGCCGCTGCCGTTTCGACCGTACGGAGACCGAAGGGGGTCTCTGACCGAATTCACTAGTAATGAGCTTCTAACTGTAGTCGCATGTCGAACGCAACATCCTGAATCGGACTGTGTGCGAACATGTGGGGGAAACCTTATCATGGTGTTGTGCCGTTGTGCCAGAGGCGGGTGCGTCCCCTTTTGTTGAAAACGCGTCGGATTCCCTTTCAAGAAAAACGCCCTGAAGGATTCCGTCCCCCAGGGCGTGTTGAGGAGGCGAGAGCCCCGTTATCGGTGTATGCGGACGCGACGGGAAACGAGAAGGCCACAGAGTGCGAGTCCCGTGAGAACCAGGGTTCCCGGTTCGGGAATCACGCTGAAGTTGTCGTATTCCACCGTGGTGCCGAACACGGTCTGGCCTCCGCCGGTGGTCTGGCCGCTGCGGGCGCGAAGCCCCATGGCCGCGCCTTCGTAACTCGCGGCGCTGAAAGCGCCGGTGTTCAGGGTGTCGGTATCGATGCCGTCGGAAATGGAGAGGTCCAGGGTCAAGTCGGTTCCGGAGTAGGTGCCGGTGACGCTCATGGTGTACGCCGCTATCTTTTAAATGTTTGTGCTGAACGTCATTTACGTAATTCTTCAAGGTTCGGCCCGCGTACCCGCGCAACAAAGGACGTCTGCGTGTTTTCTAAAAATCCAAGCGCAAGGGGGGCTGGTGTTGAAAAAAAGGATGCGGTAGAGTGCTCTGTCGAAATCGACTTCCTTCCCCACGTCCCACCCCGCATATCGTATGAACTCACTGGATCTCTTCGTCATCGCCTTCTATGCATGCGGACTCATTGCGATGGGGTCCGTGTTCGCCCGGAAAATGAAGGACCGGCGCGAGATGTTCGCGGCCGGGGGGCAATCCCCTTGGTGGTTGTCCGGGTTGTCGGCCTTTATGACGATGTTTTCCGCGGGCACCTTCGTCGTGTGGGGCGGGATTTCCTATCGGTACGGGCTGGTGGGCACATCGATTTGTATGACGTTCGGTATTTCCGCGTTCCTGACGGGCAAGTTTTTCGCCGCCCACTGGAAGAAGTGCGGGGTGGATTCCGCGGCGGAGTTTCTGGAGTTGCGCTTCGGCCGCTCGCTGGTGCAGTTTTATACTTGGCTGCAGGGGACGTTGGGGATCTTCGGTATGGGCGGGTCCGTGTACGCCCTGTCGGTGATTATTTGCGCGTTGGTGCCATTGCCGGTGGGCCACCCGTTGGCGAATCCGGAAACGGGAACCCTGTCGGTGGCGTTCGTCTCCGTCGCCATCTGTCTGATGGTGGTGTTGATCAGTTTTATCGGCGGACTGTGGGCGGTGTTGATGACCGACGCCTTGCAGTTCATTATTCTCAGCGTGTCGGTAACGCTGGTGGTGCCATTGTTGTTTCTGCGCATCGGCGGTCCCGCCCAGTTCATCGAAAAGGCGCCCGAAGGGTTTTTGAACCCGGTGGCCGCCGATTTCACCTGGGGATTTCTTTTCATGTGGACGATGATCCATATGTTCAAAATCGGCGGGGAGTGGGCCTATATCCAGCGGTTCACCTGTGTGCCGACCCCCACAGACGCGAAGAAGTCGGCCTATCTGTTCGGGACGATGTACCTGATCAGTCCCCTCATCTGGATGCTGCCTCCGATGATGTACCGGTTGATCAATCCGGACGCCGATTTCGAACAGGCGTATATTCTCGCCTGTCAGGCGGTCCTGCCCGCCGGGCTGGTGGGGTTGATCATCGCGGCCATGAGTTCGGCCACCGCCAGCATGGTCACCACCCAGCTCAACGTGTTCGCCGGCGCGTTCACGGACATGGTGTACAAGGAATTGCTTCGACCCGAGGCGGAGGAACGGGAACTGGTTCGGGCGGGGCGGGTGATTACGATTCTGTTGGGTGGCGTGGTGATGGCCGGGGCCACGCTGATTCCCCGTATGGGCGGATATACGAACTACACGCTGGTTTTCGCGTCTTTGCTGACGGGGCCGTTGGTGATTCCCACGATCTGGGGGCTGTTTTCGCGGAAGCTTGGACTTGGCGGCGCCTGGGGCGTCACCTTCGCCAGCGCCGGCATCGGCCTGGTGGCGAAATTCGGTTTCGGAGACGGCGGATGGTTCGAGGGACAGGGCTGGAGCGCGGGGCTCTCCCGCATTCTTCAGGAAAATTCCAGAGTGTCCGAGGGTGCCATCGGCGTATTTGTGCCGTTGCTGCTCCTGTTGGTGATCGAGCTTTGTTCGCGTGAAGAGGCTCCGGGATGGAGTCGACTGCTGGAGGCCCGCGGCCGGCACGACGCCTCGGAGGCGGCACCGCCGCTCGCGTCGACCCTTCCCGCGAAACTGTGCGGGATCGCCGTGGCGTGCATCGCGGTGCTGATGGTGGGGCTGGCGTTCGTCAATCGCGAGGAGGCTCCGACTCTGGTGCTTTTCGCCGCCGTGCTGGGGCTGATCGCCGGAATCGTGCTGTGGACCTCGCGAAAACCGGAACTGCTCGATCCGACGGCCTGAGCGTCGGACGGGTGGTCCCGGGAAGAGGCCGTCACGTGGCGGCGAGGGAGAAAAAGGCGATGGTGTCCGACAGGCCCCGGTCGAAGTCGGTGGAGGGACGGAAGCCGGTATCGCGCAACCGTTCCACGGAGGCTTGCGAGTGGCGGACGTCGCCCGCCCGCGAGGGGGCGTGGCGCAGGATGGAGGCGGAGTCCGTCAGGCTCAGGATACGGCCCGCGAGGTCGTTGAGGATGATGCGGCTTCCATAGGCCACGTTGTACACTCCCGACGCCTCCTCGCGCATGGCGAGATGGGCATTGGCCGAAACGACGTCTTTGACGTAGATGAAATCACGGGTCTGTCGCCCGTCGCCGTAGATGGTGATTTCCCGATTGTGGACGGCCCGGTCGATAAACGTCGGAATCGCGGCGGCGTAGGCGCTTCCGGGATCCTGGCGGGGGCCGAATACATTGAAGTATCGCAAGCAGGCGGTATTCAACCGACCTTCCCGATGGAACATGTCGCAGTAGTATTCCCCGTCCAGTTTGGTCACGGCGTAGGGGCTTTTCGGTTCCGGGACCATGTCCTCCCGTTTCGGAACCTCCGGGTTGTCGCCGTAAATCGCGGCGGAGGAGGAGAAACACAACTTGCGCACGCCCGCGCGAGCGGCCTCTTCGAGGACCGTGAGGGTGCCCATGGTGTTGATGTCGACGCATTCCATCGGTCGGTCCATGGATTCGGGCACGCTGATCATGGCTGCGAGGTGGAACACATAGTCCACGCCCTCCATTGCGGCACGGACCGCTTTCCGGTCGGTGACGGATCCGTGGAGGAATTCGTGCTCCAATCCCTGGAGGTTGTGGAGATATCCGCTACGGAGATTGTCGAGCACCCGGATGTTGGCCCGGCCCTGGAAATGCTCCACGAGGTGACTGCCAATGAATCCGGCGCCGCCGGTGACGAGGATGTTCATGCCCACGCCTCCACGATGCGGGTGTAGTTTCCGTCCAGGCGCTCCAAGGATCGGACAAGCTGGAATTGAGTGCGGCACCGGTCGAGGTTGTGGCCGTCGTGACGGGTTTTAAAATAATGGTCGCCCGTCAGGTGGTCGGTGAGGAATCGCAGGCCGGTTTCAAAAGTGATCAGGCGTCCGGAAAAGGGAAGCAGTTCGATTTCCTTGGGGGTGAGCATGCCTCGGGTGGAGGAAAGGTAGCCCTCGACCAGCGCCCGGAACATTCCCGGGTCGGATTGAATCCGGGAGAGGTCCCGTTCGTCTTCGTTGCTCGTCGAGGTGGCGGTGCGGACCATGTCGCCGAAGTCGTACAGGGCGAGTCCGGGCATCACCGTGTCCAGATCGATCACGCAGATTCCCTCGGAGGTCCGGTCGTCGAGCATCACGTTGTTGAGCTTGGTGTCGTTGTGGGTGATCCGCTCCGGGAGTTCGCCCGCGGCCTGCAGGTCGAGCAACACGTCCACCATCGACTCCCGTTCCATGGCGAAACCGATTTCCGGCCCGGCGGCGGCCGCGCGGCCGAGCGGATCCTCCTCGACCGCCCTCCGCAGGGCGTCGAAGCGCGCCCGCGTGTGGTGGAAATCGGGTATGGTCTCGTGCAGCCGGGGACCGGGAAGGTCCTCGAGGTCGCGTTGAAACGCCCCGAAGGCGCGGGCGGCCTCGCGGGCGTGTTCCGGCTTTTCGATGACGTCGTAGGTGCGGGCGCCCCCGATGAACAGGTAGCACCGCCAGTACGCGTCTCCGTCGAACAGATAGGGGTCTCCCCCGCGGGTCGGCACCACGGTCAGCGTGCGGCGATGGATGTCTCCACGGGTCTCGTCGGACGCTTTGGACCGAAGGTGACGGGTGGTGCGGGTGATGTTGTCCATCAGGGCCGGGACGTTCTGGAAGATATGGTGATTGATCCGTTGAATAATATACGGGCGGATCCCCCCGGAGTGGCGGGTCCGCACGAGATACGTGTCGTTGATGTGACCGCTTCCGTAGGGTGCCGCGTCCGCGAATCCACCCTGAAGGCAGAACCGGGGGACCACGGTTCGAAGAGTGGCCTGGAGGTCTGTGTTGGCGGAAGGGGTGGAGGCGGAGGTGGTCATGGAGGGATCAGTGGGTTTGCCAGTCGGGTTTGTTTTCGTAGACCCAGCGATAGTAGTCCGCTTTGGCCAGTCGGGTGGCCGCCGCGTCGTCAATCAAGTAATGAGCCTGTGGATGGAATTGCAGGGTGGAGGCGGGCATCATGGACGAGACCGGACCTTCCACGGACGCGGCCACGGCTTCGGCCTTGCGATCGCCGAAGGCGAGCAGGACGATGCGTCGGGCCTCCATAATGGTGCCGATTCCCATGGTGATCACGTGATGGGGTTGATCCTCTTCCCGGTCGAAAAACCGGGCGTTGTCCGCGAGTGTCCGTTGGGTCAGCGTTTTGATCCGGGTGCGCGAGGCGAGGGAGGAGGTGGGCTCGTTGAAGCCCACGTGGCCGTCGGTGCCGAGTCCGAGGATTTGAATGTCCAGCCCCCCCGCGTTTTGGATGCGCTCCTCGTAGTCGCGGCAATGGGCGGGAATGTCCTTCGCCATGCCGTCGGGCAGGTGGATGCGTTCCTCCGGCACATTCACGTGCTGGAAGAAATGCTCGCGCATGTAGGCGTGGTAGGACTGGGGATGGTCGGGAGCGAGGCCGATGTATTCGTCCAGATTGAAGGTGGTGACCCCGCTGAAGTCCAGGCCGTCCTCCCGGTGCATGCGGATGAGCTCCCGGTACAGCCGCAGGGGCGTGGAGCCGGTGGCCAGGCCGAGCACGGATTCGGGGTTCTCCCGGACTTGGCGGGCGAGGATGCGGGCGGCCGTGCGGCTCGCCCGTTCGGGATCGGGTTGAATGATGATTTCCATGGCTCAGCCGCTCCGGGGAAAGTGTCGGGTCAATTTGGTGCGCACATCCTCCGCGAAACGGTCGATCGCATCCTGGACATAACCCGTGATGTCGGCCTCTTCGCGCTGAACCAGAGGGGTCAAGTCCATGGCGAACCATGCCTGGTCCACATCGTCGACGGAGTGGGAATCGAAGAAGGTGGCGTTGGCGCGCCGACGGCCCAGCACGGCGAGGTCGTAGCGTTTTCCACCGGCGATCTGGGAGTCGAACACGCCGTTGAGCGCGGCGGCGAGGTTTTCGTGGCCACCGACGTCCAGCACCACCTTCTCCTCGTCTGCCATCCAGTCGAGTCCCCGCCAGACCTCGCAGCCCAGCAGGCGGTCGGGCCGGCGTTCGCGCGGAAGGGAGCGGATGGCTTTCAGCACGGCCGCGGTGACGCCGATATGGGTCTCATGCTTGTCGGCGGGATTGTGGGTGTAGACCACTTCGGGCCGGGTGGCGTCGAGGAGGGCGGCCAGTTCGTCTACCAGCCGCGAGCCCTCGGGCGTTTTCACCTCGGAACTGGGATAGTCCAGTTGGGCCATGAACCCGTATTGTCCGATGCGGGCGGCGTTTTCCTGTTCCTCCCGGCGCAGAGCACGCATGTCCCCGTCGGTGCAGTCGGCGTAGGCGCCGGCGCGGGCGCTGCCCGCACCGTTGGTCGCCGTGACGCCGCCGAACCAGCGGTCCGCACGTTGATGACAGGCCAGAATGCCGTGGAGGGCCATGAATTCCAGATCGTCCTGGTGGGCGCCGATCCCGAGGTGGGTCGTGCGCGCCAGGGCGTCGGCTTCGGGAGTGCCGTCGGGCACGAAGAGCCGGGCGTCGGGATGGTGGAATTTCATGACAGCACTCCTTCGCGGTCGAGGGCCGGCAGACCCGCGGCGGCCACCGCCTGGCCGTGCCGTTTCATCTTCTCGTCCGGCATGGAGAGGTCCAACCGCTCGGAGAGTTCCGGGAAATCGAGGTCCAGCACGTCCCGGGCGCGGGACATCAACAGCGCGCCTCCGTCGCCGGAGGTGACCCGGCCCAGCAGCAACACGTGGCGCAGGTCGTAAAAATCCGCGTAGTGGGCCAAGGTATAGCCCAGGCAGTCGCCGAGGGTGCGATAGATGGCGAGCGCGCGCGCCTCCTCCCGGGCGAGTTCCTCCTGCACGGCGTTTAATTGTTCCGAAGCGGGCACGTTTTCGTCGAAGCCGTATCCCGCGACCCGGGCCAAGCGGGCAACCCCCTGTTGGGAGAAGTATTGCACGCCGCATCCGGCGTCTCCGGACCATTCGTCCACGGGGCCGTTGGCCCGGTAGTCGACCGGCGCGAAGGCGAGTTCGTTGAGCCAGGAGGTGATGCGGCCTTTGGGGTCGCAGTACCCCGCCGCTTCGCTGGTGCCCATGGACACGCCCAGCAGCGAGCCGGTGCCGAGGGAGTGGGCGCCGGCCAGGGCGGTGATCTCGCCGTCGTTCACGATGTCGAAGGGGACGTCGTTCCATTCGGACTTGAGGTCGAGAAACATGCGACGGACGTGCCGGTCGAAATCGGCGTCGGACACGCCCCGGAAGAGGGAGGCGACCCGTACTTCGTTGTCCACGTAGACGCCGGCGGCGCTGCCGCCGATGGCGTCCACCCGGGGCAGGTGGGCGGCGGCCTGCTTCAGGCTGTGTCGAATGCCCTCGAGATGGTAAGCGGGATCTTTTTCAAAATAGGGGGCCCAGGGCACTTCTTCGGAGAAGACCACCTCGCCGTCGATGGTGGCGGCGCACTTGCGGTCGCTTCCGCCGAGGTCAAACCCGATTCGGCAGCCGTCGGTGTGGCCGCCGAGGGCTTTCGCCGGATCCCGGGCCGGAGGCAGGCCGTCCGCGTCCACGCCGCGGACCTCGAAGGGGCGGCGGTAGATCCGGTTTCCGAGCATGCCCGCGTCGAAGGCGCGGTCGCCGTCTTCGGAGTAGAGCGCGCGAAGTGAATCCACGGCTTCGGGACATCCGTGGATGTAGAGGGCGCTTCCTCCGATTTGCCAGAGCAGAAATTTGACGCGTCGTTCCAGAAACAACTGGTTGCGTTCCCGGTGCTCGGGGTGGTCGGGAAGCATGCGGCACGGGGAGTGGACACAGGCTCCGGAGGGTTTGAGGAGGGCGAGGGTGACGTCCCGCGATGCGGGGTCGGCCGCGGCGGCCGCGGCGTAGGACCGGTTCCAAAGAACCGCCGCTTCGAACTCGGGGTCCAACTCGGGAACCCGAGAGGGACGGAGAGACGAAGGGTGTGCAGTATTCGTTCTTTTCATGCCCCCAACCGTATTTACTTAATTTGATAGGTCAAATAAAATAAATAAAAAAGTGAGCGGTGGGTGGAGTGATCTGCGTTACGCGTTGAGGAACAGACGTTTGGCTTGAACAAACGCGCCTTCACGCATGGAACGTTCGGGGTCTTTGGAAATCCGAATTTCGAGCCTTTCCAGTTCTTCTCCGCCCAAGACCCGGGACAGGCCTTCGTGAAAGGAATCCCGCACCCGCGCCACCGCGGGAGCCATCGGTCCGCTGACAAGGATGACTTCGGCGCGCATCAGTTGCAAGGGCCAGAGGAGTTCCTCGGCCAGCAGCCGGGCGGCTTTCCGCAGGGCATCAAGGACGCCGGGATGTCCGTCGCAGGCCGCCCAGACCAAATCGGTCATGGAACGGATCCCGGGGTCGTCGAGGTCCCGGAGGACGGCCCATCCCCCCGCATGGGCCTCCAGGCAGCCGGTACGGCCGCAATGGCACCCGACCGGACCTCGTCCGATGCGGGTGTGTCCCAGTTCGGGGAAACACAGATGTTCCGGTCCGTCCTCCGTCCCGTGGGTGATCACCCGGGGGCCTTCGCCGAAAAGGATGCCCAGGCCGAGGTCCCAATGAATCATCATGACCCGCTTTCTGGAGCGCATGCGCAGGGTTTCGCCATGGTAGAACGCCAAGCCGAGCGGGCCGGCCTTGCATGGCCACCCGTAGGTGTCCGGCACGTGTTTTTGTAAGTCCAGTCCATTCATCTGGGGGAAATTCACGGCGGATTTGACCTTGCCGCCCGGGGAGGTCAGCAACCCCGGCAAGGCGGCGAACACGTGGTGAATGCGGACCCCGCGTTTCTCCGCGGCGTGTTTGGCCCGCTCGAGGAACGCATCGGTGCGCTTCAGCAACTCCTGTCGGGTGGTAATGGAGGTCAGGTCCTCCCGCACCTGGTCGATGAGTTTGCCGGAATAGTCCAGCAGGGCGCCTTGGAAAAACGGGACGTCGTAGACCAGGGTCATGCAGGCGTTTTGCGCGCGGTTGAAATCCCAGACCACGGTCGGGCGGCCCCGTCCGGAGGAGATTTTATCCACCCTGTGGATCAACCCTTCGTTTTCCAGACGTTGGAAATGGAGGTTGCAGGATCCCGTCGACATCCCGAGGCGTTTCGCGGCCTCGGGTTGGGAGAGGGGACCGGAGCCCTCGAGCAGGCGCAGCAGAGGCATGGAGCTGCTGAGGTCTTTGAGGTTGATTCTGCGGCCGATGTAGTCGGCCATGGTGTTTTTCGATTCCGGCATTCCCCGTTCTCTTTCAAGCCCACCGGCAAAATCAACACAGGAATGGGGCGGATCGTCCGGTGGGACGAGGAACCCTTCAAGAGGAAAGGGTGGGGCGCGCGAGGCTTCACACAAAAAAGGCCCCGGGGTGGAGAACCCGCGGGGCCGCGAAGGAGGAAGGGCGATGGTTTAGAAATAACCGCCACGGTCATGGATTTCCGCCGCGGAGAGTCCGGCGTCCACCCATTCTTTGATTTCCTCTTCGTTGTTTTCAATCTGTTCGGCCCGCTTGAGCACCGCCACCGCGATTTTGCGGGGGATCACCACCGCGCCGTCGATGTCGGCCAACAGGATGTCACCGGGTTTGATGACGAGGTCGCCGACGAAGATGGGCACCTGATGGGCGACGATCTTGGTGTGGGCGAGCGCGCCGTTGCTGGTGCGGTAGCGGTACCAGATGGGGAAGTTCTGCGCGAGCACGTCCTTGGTGTCGCGGAGGCCGCCGTCGACGATGGCGCCGCGGCAGCCACGTCCGATGGCGGCGCGGGTCATGACGCCGCCCCAGTGGGAGGCATGGTCGTCGCCGTTGGCGTTCCAGATGACCACGTGTCCGGGCCGGAGTTTGTCCAGCATTTCGACGCGGTGGGCGAGTTCACCGCCCATGGTGGGGTCTTTGACGGCCTTCACGGTGAAGGCCTCGCCGCACACGACCATCTCGTCGCGCAGGGGAACGATGTTGGAGGGGAGGGCCTGGTTCGGCAGGCACAGTTCCCGCATCACGTCGTTGACGGCGCCGGTGTAGAGTTTTTCGTAGCGTTCGCAGAGTTCCTCCAGGGGAATCTCGAGTTCGATCTCTTCGACGTGATCTCGGATCTGCTGGAGCCGATCCACTTCCATTTTATGTTCAGCCATGTTGTGCGTTCCTTTGGTTGGGAGGGTTAAAGGGTCCTGTCCGTTGGCGTCCCCGCCGGTGTCGGAGGGGGTGCGTGGGAATGCCCTGTTGATGAGCATGTGGGTAGTGTCGTCGAAAAGAGGGTTCAGGTCAAAAAGATATTGATAAATTGATTATCATATGTGAAAAAGTGAAAATGAGCGCATCCCAAACCATTCCCTCCCTGCACAAGGCGGTTTCCGTCCTGGAATACGTCAGTGGCCGTTCCGAACCCGTGACGGTGAAAGAGTTGGCGTATACCTTGAATATTCCACAGGCCACCTGCTACCGCATTGTCCGAACGTTAACGTCGCACGATCTCCTGCGGGAGGAGCCCATGGGGGGGGTGCGGATTGGATTTGGCTTGGCGCGACTGGCCCGGGCCTATTCCGAAGTGGAATATGTGCTCCATGAATTGCGGGCGCCGCTGCAGCATCTGGCGGGTTCTTTGGATCTGGCGGCAAAGATCAGTTTGCGGGAAGGGCACTGGGCCACCACGGTTTTGCGGGCCGAGCCGTCCAGTCCCAACGCGATCACGAGTCCGGTGGGCCACCGTTTCCACCTGGCCCAGGGATCTGCGGCGGGCGCCTTGTTGTCCACGCTGCCGGATATGGAGATCGATCGGGTGTTGGACGCCGCGCCGGAATGGGTGTGGGAGCGGCAAACGGCGGAGGAGGTGTGGACCCGGGTCCGCGCGGTCCGGGAAACGGGGGTGGCGGCGGACTTCGGGACGCAGCATCCCTCTATTTACGCGATGTCGATGCTGGTGCGGTTGTCGGGAGATGACGCGGTATCGATCAGCGTCGTCGGCTGGCCGGAGGAATTCGCCGAGGGAAAGCGGGAGGCGATCGCGTTGCGGTTGCGGGAAGCGGTCGAGGAGATGAACCGGCTGACCGGAGGATGATCGGAGCCTTCGAGAGGGTCACGTTCGATCCCGCCGTCGCGCGCGCCGCATGTCGCGGGCGGAGCGACCGAGGTGTTGTTTCACCAGGCGGGTGAGGTAATTGGGGTCGCTGTATCCGCTGAGGCGGGCAATGTTTTGGATGGTGTCGTCGCCCTGCTGCACCATGTGAAGGGCCTGGTGAAGACGGAGGTTTTTCAGGTAATCGTTGGGAGTCAGGCCATATTGTTCCCGAAAAAGCCGAAACAGGGTGGTCCGGTGGATTTCCAATTCGTCCGCCAGGGACTGGACCGTGAGGTCGGGATCGGTGTAGCGGTCGTCCATCCGTTGCTTGGCGCGGGTCATGAGCGAGTGGACGGGCGGGCGTTGGCGGGACGCCTCGAGCAAAAGCGCGTGGCCGAGGTGGGCCGCCTCGTATTCCCCTTCGATCGACCCGTCCCGCAGAGCGCGGCGGATGGAGGAAAACCGGTCCCGGGGGCAGGGGCCGGAGGGGTAACGCCCTTCACCGAAGCCAAATCCCCTGAACCATTGCACACAGTCGGCGTGATCAAAGACCACCCAACAATAGCCCCATTGATTGGAGGTGGAACGAATGCGGTGCTCGGTGCCGGGCGCATACACGAAGATGTCGTCGCGTCCAACCGTGACCTCGCGATCGCCAACCGCGAACGCGCCCTCGCCCTCGAAGACCCAGAACAGCTGGGCGAACCACCGGGGGGGCTGATGTTCCTTCCAGTGGCGATTCAGCAGGTAACTGCCCACGGCCGCAATGCCCAGGGGAAGGTGTTCCCGGCCGCCGGGGTGGGCCCGTTTTTGAATCCAGGTTTTGGGGTAGGCGTTTTGCATCAGATGTGGGCGCGAGGTTGATCTCCTCCGAGAGGCGGGCGCCGGCGAAGGAATTCCTGTAAGGTTTTCTCCCGTGTCGCGTTTTGTTCAGTGATATGTTTGATGCCGTATTCCTTTCCATGCTCCTGGCGGCCGCGATCCAGTTCGCGTGCTGGCTGTATTCCGTGAAAACCACCAACGCGGGGTGGGTGGATGCCGGCTGGTCCACCGGGATGGCGGTGTCGGCGCTGGTGATCATGGGGACTCTTCCGCATTCAGGACGCTCTCTGGCGGTGTGCGGGTTGTTGTTCGCATGGGCGGCCCGCCTTTCCTTTCATATCCTGACGGACCGGTTGCTCAAGGGAAAACCGGAGGACAGCCGTTATCGGAGGTTGCGTGAACGGTGGGGGCGTCGGGCAACGCCCTTGTTCGGCGTTTTCTTCATGAGCCAAGCCCTGCTGGTGGGAATTTTCATGTTGCCGGCGCTGACGGCGGCGGGCCGCCGGGGGGCGTTCCCGGACATGTTTGATTGGATTGGGTTCCTGGTGGCCTTCGGGGCTGTGGGGGGTGAAACCATCGCCGACCGCCAACTCGCCGCTTTTCGGGCGGAAGACAACTCGGGAGGGGTCTGCCGCAGAGGGCTCTGGAGATATTCCCGCCATCCGAATTATTTTTTCGAATGGACGTATTGGTTTAGTTATGTGTGGATCGGGGTTGGATCTCCGAACTGGTGGTTGACCTGGATCGGTCCCGTCCTGATGTACATTTTCCTGAGATACCTCACGGGAGTGCCGCACGCGGAACGTTCTTCCCTTCGTTCCCGCGGCGACGCCTACCGCGCCTACCAACATTCCACCCCGGTGTTTTTTCCATGGAAACCTCGAACGTGATTCACCCCGCCATCGCCGATCTTTCCAGACTCTCTTCCTGGGATCGCTTGTTTGTTCGCGCCCTGGGCAATGTGCGGGGCGGCACGGTGCGGATTACACTCCCGTGCGGCCACATCGTACAGGCCGGGAAGGGTTCCGAGGATTCGGTGGACCTGGTGCTCAAAGATCCGGGTATCACCAAGCGGATCCTGTTGGGTGGCTCCATGGCGTTTGCGGAGGCTTATATCGATGGCAGGTGGACCACCTCCGACCTTACGGCCCTACTGAAAATCATGGCGCGGAGCCAAGAGCGGCTGGGGCGCTTCGCGAAAGGCACCTCCGCGCTTTTGCGTTGGATGGACGGCTGGTCCCACAAGTTGCGTCGGAACACAAAAGGACGCGCCAAGCGAAACATCCGGGAACACTACGACCTTGGAAACAACCTCTACCGCACGTTTCTGGACGACAGCCTGACCTACAGTTCGGCCCTCTTCGCGCGGGAGGGAGAGTCGCTGGAGTCCGCGCAGTTTCGTAAACTCGATCGGCTGATCGACGGCCTCGCCCCGGGGAAAGACGACCACGTTTTGGAGATCGGCACCGGATGGGGATCCTGCGCGATCCGCATGGCGCAACGAACCGGCTGTCGGGTCACCAGCCTGACCTTGTCTCGCGAACAGGCGGAGGAGGCGCGGCGTCGGGTGGAGGAGGCCGGACTGTCCGGGAGGGTGGACATTCGGCTGCAGGATTACCGTGACGTGAAGGACACGTTCGACCACGCCGTCAGCATCGAAATGATCGAGGCGGTGGGCCACGAGTTTTTGCCGGGGTACTTCCGCGCCGTGCAGGAGCGGCTGCGCCCCGGGGGACGGTTCGCCCTGCAGGCCATCACCATTCCCGACGAGCGGTATGAGTCCTATCGGAAAAGTTGCGACTTCATTCGAAAACACGTGTTTCCGGGGGGACATTTGCCGTGTCCCGGACAGTTGCGAACTCTTCGCGAACGGGAAACCCGGTTTCAGGAGATCGACACCTTCGAATTCGGAGGCGACTACGCCGAAACGCTGCGTCGTTGGCGGGAGCGGTTTTTCGATCGGCTGGACACCGTGCGGGAGATCGGGTTTGACGACGCCTTTATCCGCAAGTGGCATTATTACCTGGCGTATTGTGAAGCCGGGTTCGACCTTGGGCTGATCCATGTGCGGCAGATCATGTACCGCATGCCGGAGGCCTGAATCCGCGCCCGATTACCGGTCGGCCGGTTCGGGTGAGGCGGGTGTGTGTGTCTTGTTCCAAGGCCATTCCCCCGTGAGCTCCACCTCCAGGGTGAAACTGAGGAAAGTGCGGATGAGGACGATGCCCGCCAGGACGCCCACGGTTTTGAACGACAGATCCACCGCCACGGTGTGGATAATGTCGGCGGCGACCAGGAATTCCAGCCCGAAAAGAATGCCGCGTCCCAGCCGCAGGCGCAATTTGTGAAAGTTGCGTCCCGTCAGGGCGCGGCGAACGGTCAACGCGCCGGTTCCGACGGCGGCGTAGATGGACGCGAGCACCATGACCGCGATCCCCAGCGCCTCGAGGAATACCGCCGCGGCTTCCGCGATGTGTCGAAAGTCCCACACGGCGTCAGTCGTCTTTCAGCAGTTCTTTCGGGATTTTCACCTTCTGCATTTTGGGGGCGATGACGAACCGGCAGTAGGGGGCGGAGGGGTTTTTGCTGAAATAGTCTTGGTGGTATCCCTCGGCGCGGTAGAAATTTCCGGCGGGTTCGACCTGGGTGACGACGGGGTCGGAGAACACGTCCTTCTTCTCCAGCTCCTGAATGGTCTCCTCGGCTTTTTCTTTCTGGGCGTCGGTGTAGTAGAGAATAATGGACCGGTATTGGGTGCCCACGTCCGCGCCCTGGCGGTTCAGGGTGGTCGGATCGTGAATCATGAAAAAGACCTTCAGTAAATCCTCGTACGCGATCACGTCGGGATTGTAGATGACCCGCACGACCTCGGCATGGCCGGTGTCGCCGCTGGTCACTTCCTTGTAGGTGGGGTTCTCCGTCGTTCCGCCCTGATAGCCGGATTCGACGGTTTCGACGCCTTTGAGGCGCTCGAAGAAGGGTTCGATGCACCAGAAGCATCCGCCCCCGAACGAGGCGGTGGCGGTGTCCGGGTCGGAGGTCGGTTCGCTCATGGCGGAAACTCCCGGGTAGAGGGTGAAAAGAAAGAGCGCGAGAATGGTTTTCATGCGCTACCCTACTCCGGATCCTCGTTTTCGCCAGTATCGGGGCCGGATTCGACCCGGAGGGCGAAAAAGACGGACCCGGGGGTTCTCGGCAGGAAATAGAACTCCGAGGTGTCGAGCACGAACCCGGCGCTCCGGGCGGCTTCGCGAAGGCGGAGGAAGGCGTTCACCACCTTCGGATGGTCCCGGCGTGCGACGGGGATGTCGGCGTGGATGCCGATCAGTCGCAGGGCGGGGAGGGGACTGAGATCGGTCCCGACGGGGACCGCCCGCTCCACCGTCTCCGGAAGGGCCACGGCCACGCTGAAGTTCCCGTCGGCGTGCAACACCGTTTTCAGGGGGAAGACCGGACTCAGGTCGGCGCGTTCCACGGCGTCGGTCAACCGGAGGTAGGCCTCGTCGACGCGCGGCGGATTGGGAACCACCAGATACTGGGCGGCGGGGAGGTGGAGGAGGTGAAGGTCGGAGCCGGGAACCACGGCCGCGAACGCGTTCTCCGGAGGTGGACGCCTCTCGGGAAGACGGTCGAAGAGGGAAAACAGCGATTCGGCCGGAACGTCGGGGGGCTCCGTGGGAGAGGGCGTTGGACTCGGGGTTTCAAGAATGCTGAGATCCAGTTCGCCGCTCCAATCGTCCAGATCGGCGGGTTGCGCCCCCACCGCCGCGGCGGAGAGGCCGATGATCAAACAAAACACGGGTTTCATGGGCGCCCACTGTACCGATTCCGTACGATTTGGCAATGCGGAGCGTGGATCGGTCGCTTTGCGGTTTTTCCGGTGGGATCCTCCGTGTCCGCTTCAGTTTTTCGAGAGGAGGTACGCCATATTCTTTCCGGCCTGTGGTTCTGCCCGTCCCAGGCTTGGGGGCGGGCCTATTCGGGCGTGGAGGGAACGTAGGTGCGTGGGATGCGCGGGTGGATGGCCGTGAGGATCTCGTAGGCGATGGTGCCGGCTTTGCGCCCCAGCCAGTCGGCCCAGACGCCGGTGCCGTTCTGTTCCCCGATGAGCACGACCTCGTCTCCGGGCTCGCATTCCAGATCCGGGCCGAGATCGAGGGTGATCCAGTTCATGCTGATGCGCCCCACCACCGGAACCCGTTCGCCGTTCACCAGGGCTTCCCCCCGGTTGCTGAGGTGGCGGAGATAGCCGTCCGCGTACCCGCAACCGACCACGCCGATGCGGGTGGCGCGGGTGGTGCGGTAGGAGGAATAATATCCCACGGGATAACCTTCCGGCACCGATTTCACCTGCATCAGCCGACTTCGCATCTGAAGCAGTGGACGTGTCCGCACCCGCATGCGTGGATCGTTGCATCCATAGCCATAGAGAAGAATGCCCGGGCGGACCGCGTCGTAATCCCATTCCGGATAATATTGGATGCCGCGGGAGCTACAGAAATGTTTCATGAGCGTTCGGCCCGCCAACGCTTCGGCCGCCCTCGCGGCGGCCCGGAAGCGTTCGTGTTGCCGTTCCTGTAACCAGGGTTGCTTGAGATCGACGGTGGCGATGTGGCTGCAGATCCCCGTGATATGCAGATGCTCGGTGGAGAGAATGCGTTCCAGTTCGGTCTCGTCCTCGGAGGGAAGGAACCCGATCCGTCCCATGCCGGTGTCGACCTTGATATGGGCCCGAAGGGGGGTGCCGCAAGGGGCGGCCGCTTCGGCGAGGTCGCGGGCATGCGCCGCGTCCACGACCAGTGGGGTGAGGCGATGTTGGATCGCGCCGGGAACCTCGTCCGGAGCGATGGGTCCGAGAATCAGGATGTCGGCCCCGGGTGCGGCCCGCCGTACCTCCAGCGCCTCCTCGTAATAGGCCACGGCGAACCAGCGAACGCCTTCCGTCGCGGCGCGGCGGGTCACGGCCTCCAGCCCGTGTCCGTAGGCGTCGGATTTCACCACGAAGATGGTTTCCGTGCCGGGGGACAGGGTTTTACGGAGCCGGTGAATGTTGTCCGCGAGGATGTCGAGGTCGATGCTCAGGGTGGGGGACTGCATATGGGCCCTCTGTCAAAATCGGTGGAGGATGACAATGTCATTCGAGGGGCGGGAGCTAAAAGCTGTATCCGGCCGTGAGAAATCCGCCGGTGCGCACCTCGTCGCCGATCAGCGGGCTGTCCGTCCAGGTGTCGTCGAGGAACGTCGCGCGAAGAAAAAGCTGAAGCGTGTATCGGGGGGCGGGCCGATAGAGTACCCGCGCGTACACGAAGGGGTGGGTGGAGGCGCCGGGATCGTACGCGGGCCGTCCGGGCCGAGCCTTGTCGGCGGGCACTCCCACGCTGTTTTGGTTCCAGTTCTCGTCCTGAAACCGAATCCCGCCTCCGATCGCACCGAAGAGGGGCATTCCGGGATGCCCCAGACGCCGTTCGAGCGCGGCGGACGTCTCCACGCCGTCGTGGGCCCCGAACATCTCCATTTCGAGTGAAAAGACGCCCGACCAGGCGCGATTCAGTTGAAGCTCGGCGTCGAATCCGCCCAGCGCGGTGGTGCTACGGTCGCCCAGATCCTCGAGGATGGGGGCGTCGTCTTCCTCGTAGGGGGCGAATTGAACTCTGGAATGCAACGCCAGGGAGCCCGCCCGGCCATGCGCCAGCCGATACCTCAACAGCGGGCCGAACCATTGCAGCCGTTCTCCGCGATACGACACGAACGGGAGAACCCGGGTATCCCCCCCGGCGCCCCGGTAGGGTTGGGAGTCGTGGGAAACGAACAGACCGGCGGACCAGGGAGGGGGCGTCTGTTGAGGCGGTTGGGCCCGGAGCGGGGGCAGAAGACCCAAAAGGAGAAGGAAAAGAAGCGGAATCCGAGAGCGTGTCATGGGGATATCCTCCCCGGCTTTCCCCCCGGACACAAGCCTTCGGTTCCCGAAATGTGCGGCTGGTTCAGGTATTACATAATTGTTAACTGTCTATTTTGTTTATCCAAAAATGTATCATATGCATGCTTGTCTAAAAGGGACCCTTTTTTGTTTTCTTTCTTAAAGATTTAAGCTGTAACTGCTTATGTGGTTTTTTTGCTTTGAGGTTTTTTGTTGGCATTGGGTTTGCTTGTTGTTTCGGCATCCCATGGACCGGGAGACCGGTTCAAAACCCGAATTCTCGAACACACCTAACACTATGAAGTATCTATTTTGGGCCGCGGTTTTCACCACGGCGAACGTGACCTTACAGGCCGCCGATCTCTCCCTTGAGGAAGTCAACCTGCGTACGAACAATACGTGGTTGCTCGTGGCGACCTTTATGGTTTTTATCATGCATCTGGGGTTCGCCACGCTGGAGACCGGGCTGACCCGCGCCAAAAACACCGTCAACATTCTGTTTAAAAACAGCAGCGTGATCGCGATCGGTCTGCTGACCTTCGCTCTATGCGGCTTCAACCTCATGTATCCCGGCTTTGTGGACGGGCAGGACGAGGCCGCGGTGGCCGAGGCCGGCGGGGCGGGGGACGAGTGGTTCGGTTTCGCCGGCTGGGGCGTGGAGCCTCCGGCGGATTACAACCCACTGACCTACGCCGACGGCAACTACACCTACTGGACCGACTTCCTGTTCCAGGCGATGTTCGCGGCCACCGCGGCCACGATCGTGTCCGGGGCCGTGGCCGAGCGGATCAAGCTTTCGAGCTTTCTGATTTTCTCCGCCCTGTTCGTGGGCTTCGTCTATCCCTGGCTGGGGTCCTGGAAATGGGGGCTTGGCTGGTTGCACGACCGCGGCTTCCATGATTTCGCGGGCTCCACGCTGGTGCATTCCGTGGGTGGATGGGGCGCTTTGGCCGGGGTGATGTTCCTCGGGCCCCGGATCGGAAAATACGTGAACGGAGTCACGAAACCCATTATGGGGCACAACCTGCCGTTGGCGGCGATCGGAGTGTTTCTGCTGTGGTTTGGATGGTACGGCTTTAACGGCGGTTCGGTGTTGAGCGCCGACGCGGAAGGCGTTTCCAAAGTGTTTGTGACCACGTCCATGTCCGCCGCGGCGGGCGTAATGGCCGCGATCGTCGTTTCCTGGATTCATTCCCGCAAACCGGACCTGACGATGGCCCTCAACGGATCGCTGGCCGGTCTGGTTGGTGTGACCGCCAGCGCGGACGTGGTGAGCGTGATGGATTCGATCTGGATCGGGTTGATCAGCGGCGTCATCGTGGTCTTCGGCGTGAGCATGTTCGACCGGCTTAAGCTCGACGACCCCGTCGGCGCGCTGTCGGTACACCTGCTTTGTGGAATCTGGGGCACCCTGGCTGTGGGGATTTTCTCCTCGGACCCGGGGCATGCGTTCGGTACCCAGTTGCTGGGTGTTCTGGCCTACGGCGCGGTGTCCTTCGCGACGGCCGCGCTTCTGTTCGTGGTGTTGAAAGTCACCATCGGCATTCGCGTGAGTGAAGAAGAAGAGCTGGGCGGCCTGGATATTGGCGAGCACGGTATGGAAGCCTATAACGGGTTCCAGATCTTCACCACCCAGTGAGTCCCCCCAACCGAATCCCTTTACGAGAGACAACATGAAATTGATTATCGCATACATCCAGCCCCACCGCCTGAACGCGGTCAAACAGGCCCTCTTCGAGAGCGAAGTGGTGAAAATGTCCGTCACCACCGCCCTCGGATGCGGCCAGCAGATGGGGTACCACGAAACCTACCGCGGCGCGGACATCGAAGTGAACCTGCTGAAAAAGGTGCGCATCGAAATCGCGGTGACCGAGCCTTATGTGCAGACGACCATCGACGCGATTATTTCCGGCGCCCGCACCGGAAAGATCGGCGACGGAAAAATCTTCGTGCTGGAGATGGCCGACTGTATCCGCATCCGAACCGGCGAAACCGGAGAGGACGCGGTCGGATAGGCTGTTAATAACTCCCTAGATGAGTAAAAACTAGGACTTTACAAACCCTAATCGCTTCCTAACATATAAACCTGAAGCGGGATTCGTCGGTGACGACGAACCGCTCAAGACAAACCAAAAAAGAGAGAGAGAATACCATGACAGTGAGAAAGTTCATTGCACTCACCAGCGCCGCTCTCGCGGCCGTTGCAGTCACCGCATCCGCCGAAGTGGCGGTCGATGTCACCTCCGCCTACATTTTCCGTGGTGCCACGGTGAATGACGAGGTGAACGTTCAGCCCGGTTTCGAAACCACCGCGTTTGGCGACGCCATCGGCGTGGGCACCTGGGCGAACTTCAACACCGACTCCTCCGAGTTCGACGAAATCGACTACTACTTCTCCTACAGCCTGCCGATGGGAGACAGCCCGGTTTCCGTGGACATCGGATACACCGAATACACCTACCCGACCGCCGCCGCCGACGCGGACCGCGAACCCTTTATCAGTTTCGGGTACGCGATGGACGCGGTTGAAACCAGCCTGTTGCTCGCCTACGGCGTGGACGGCGGAATCGAAGACTCCTTTTACGGGGAACTCGGTCTCGGCCTGTCTCTCCTGAGTGAAGACAACGTGAGCGTCAGCGCCAGCGCCGCTCTGGGCTATGTGGATCCCGATTCGGGCGAATCCGGCTTCTCCCACCTGACCTTGGGTCTGGGCGTGGATCTGGCCATCCCCGAATCCGACCGTTCCGTCTCCGCCAGCGTCAACTACGTGGTGGAAACCGACGAGGACGTGTTGGTCATCGACGAGGAAGTTTTCTTCGTCGTCGGCACCACCCTGTAAACAACCTCGTTGTTTGCTATCGAGGCCCTCTCCTTCGGGAGAGGGCTTTTTTATGTCGCGGACCCTGGAGGCGGGGTCGGGAATTCGTGGCGGAGGCGCCCGCCTTGTCTTGGTTGACCGGGAAAGGAGTGGCTGCCCTCGGGGTATCGC
>Ga0194137_10000312_pt1 | contig 33921 bp, 29 predicted proteins | sample TARM_MetaG_T3_14_FD_134025 | JGI IMG/M metagenome (GOLD analysis project Ga0194137, IMG submission 134025) | Freshwater microbial communities from Pennsylvania, USA, analyzing microbe dynamics in response to fracking - TARM_MetaG_T3_14 (version 2) | ecosystem: Environmental > Aquatic >... | reverse complement strand
GGTTTACCTTTGATATACCCGCAGGAGGCGGTTTGACGCTGGAAGAGCTTTCATGGAGCCGGACCGGCGCCGGAGGTCAGAAAAAGCATCCGCCGTAATCGGCTTTGCGGTCGCGCCAGACGGAATGGACATGGCCGCGTCCGGGCATCGCAGCTTCCCTCTTTACGACGGATTCGATCCATAAGCGGGGGCCTTCGATTCGAAGGTAGGAGCCCGGCTCCTTGTCGTCCAACGAGCCCGACCAGCCGATGTAGGTCCTATCCAGAGCTTCTTCCGCGAAGTAGTCCGCCAGCAGCTGCGGCATGTCGGAAGGATGGGCGTCGATCGCCCAGCCGGTGACGGCTTCTCTCACCTTGCGCTTCTGCTTGTCGTCCAGATGGGAGTACGGAAGGCCCTCGTGCTCGGGGAACCTCGCATCCCTGCCCGGTCCGAGACGCACATCCTCGAACTTCTCCTCAAGCTGAGCCGCCGCCAGCTGATCGGGGTTCAGAGAACGGAACAGCTCGTAGGAGGCTTGGAGCCGGCCTTCCATCGGTCCATAGGTCCGGCCGCCCGCCGCAGAGATTCTCGGCTCGATGCCGACGAACATCGGGGTCAAGCCTTGCTCTCGCGTATGGTACGTCCGGTTGACAGCCAGATGGTGGCCGCTGATCTGCAGCATCCATGGGTTCGACTCGCTCGGATCTCCCAGAAACGCCACATGATATAGACGGGAATCCCATTTCGGGTTGCCTGAAGCCTCCTGCTCCGCCTGATCGGCCAATAGGATTGCTTTCATCGTATGGTAGCCATGCGGCCCAAGAGCTTCCGCAGCGAGCGCTTTGAAGGCTTCCAGGCTGGCAGGACTCATCGAGCCCAGAGAAATGCCGTTGCGCGGCGCCTCCTCGAGCGGGAGATAGCTCCAATTCACCGCATGCTTTGCTGTGAACGGATACCGGATCGCCTTGCGCTGCTGCCTTGGGAGGGTATCCTCAAGCGCGCGGGCAAGACATGCGACCCGGCTGTCATGGGGCAATCGGGAGCATGCGGCCTTCGCCTCGCGGGCGATGCCTTTCTGCAAGGCGGTGTACACATCCGCCCCGCTTCCCTTCTTGCCGGGAGCCGGCTTCTGGACCGGATTGGCCCCGCCCTCAGATGATGCGGCCCATGCGGCTGCTCCCACCGCGCCGGCGGAATTGCCCGGCCAAGCCAGCATCAGCGCCAGAAGCGCCGCTGCGGCTATGCTTTTGTTCATGATCGGTTAAGACTCCTTTATCCAGATGAGATAACGGGTGCGGCGCCTGCCTGTCATGCCTAGCATTCGCATTCGGCCGCCTGATCATTCCATTATTGTGGAAGAACGCAAAAAGGAGCGGTCCCTCAGTCAATGGGATGACTGACGGCCCGCCCTTCCGCAGACGACTTATCCGTTCTCTCGGCCGGCTGCCGGAGCGAAACGCCCGTTCCCGCCATACAGATACAAATCAGCTTCCTCCGATGGAACAGCGCCCATGTAGTCTTCATGCCCCTCAGGATGAACAGCCGGGGATTTGTACAAATAGGCATGGCCGTAAGGACCTGGCATTCCCTGCATTTCCGGCATCATCTGCCCGCCGCCGTATCCATGGCCGTACATGCCGGGCAATCCCTGCATTTCCGGCATCATCTGCCCGCCGCCATATCCATGGCCGTACATGCCGGCCATTCCCTGCATTTCCGGCATCATCTGCCCGCCGCCGTATCCATGGCCGTACATTCCGGGCATTCCCTGCACGAGCGGCTGAGCGTGGCCAACGCCGTAGCCATGCCCGCCGGGAGCCTCCTGCAGCGCCTGGACCTTGCTGCAGCCCGGAGGCGGTCCAAGAATGAGGGACTGCTGGATCGGCGCCACAGCCTTGGCATATTCTTCTTCATCTACGCAGTACGCCAGGTTCATGATTTCCTTGGGCGTGAAGCGGAGGAAGTCCGAGCCATAGACGATATCCGGAGTCGGCTGATCGAATATCGTCAGGATATGAGCCTTCTCGGACAGCGTCACGATCCAGTGGAACCAGCCCTTCGGCAAGACGGCGACTTGACCCGGCTTCAGCTTGCAGTTCATCAGCTTCTGAGTGAACGGATCAAATACGGAGGTCATGACTTCGCCGCTGATGACGAAGACCAGCTCCGTCACATTGGTATGCCAATGCGGCTGAATGATGATGCCTTTAGTCAAATGAACGTTGAATAGGCCCGTCCGGATGGCCGGAAGCTGCTCGCCGAACAGCTGCGTAATGTAGTTGTGCGAATCCCGCTTGAAATTCAGCACCTCGTTGGAGTCAGCGCATAAGGTCAAATTCGGGGATTGCAGGATGGAATCGGTCACGTTCATGTTCCTCCACTCTAGGTTGCAGTCTAGTTCACTGTATGCCCAGAACGGCCGATCTGCTCCTCCTGCCGTCAAGCCCATCGCCTGCATCCTAAAAAAAGAAAAAGCACGGGCAACAAGCCCGCGCTTACTCAAGCTATTCGATCTTGAACCGGTCGACCATCCGCTTCATCTCTTCCGCCATAGCGGAGAGATTGCTGGCCGAAGCATGGATCTCCTCCATCGACGCAAGCTGCTCTTCGGTCGAGGCAGCGGCTTCCTCCGAGCCGGCCGCATGGGACTGGGCGATGCCGGCGATCTGCGAGGCCGCATCGGTGACCTCCTGAATGCTGCCCGTAATCTGCTTCACGACATCCGCCATTTCCTCGATATGCGGAATCATGTTTTCTGTGCCGGACAGAATTCGGGAGAACTTCTCCGAGGTGAGCTCCGATATGCTCAGTCCCTGCTGAGCGCCAGCCACGACCTCGCTCATGATGGCGACGGACGCTTCCGTGTCCTGCTGGATGCCGGCGATCAAGGCCGCGATGTTCTTGGCCGACTGCTGCGACTGCTCCGCAAGCGCCCTTACTTCGCCGGCCACGACCCCGAAGCCTTTGCCGTGCTCGCCGGCGCGGGCGGCTTCGATCGCCGCGTTCAAGGCAAGCAGGTTCGTCTGACGGGCCAGATCCGCAATGACTTTCAGGATGCCGCCGATTTCGCGGGAGCGTCCGGACAGCGAGGCGATCACCTCATTGGATTTTTGGACCGACTCATGAATGAATCTCATCTGGTTCAGGTTGTCCTCCACATACCGGCTGCCGTCCTCCGCCTCTCCGAACGTCTGGCGGGAGAACTGCAGCACGCTCTCGGAGCCCGCCGAGATGAGCCTTGCGCCTCCCAGCACTTCCTGAAGGGCATTCTGATTCTGATCCAGCCGCACCGTCGTCATCTCGGCGCCGCCCGCGATTTCCTGGATCGCGGAGGCGACCGTCTCGGCAGCCTTGCCCGACTGCTGCGCCCCAACCTTGAGCTGCTCGGCGGATGCGGCCAGCTGTCCGGCGCTTCCGGCAATGCCCCCGATCATTTCTTTCAGTCCGACCGTCATCTCATGGAAGGCTTCGTTCAGCTGATAAATTTCGTCCCGGCCGCGGATGACGAGCTTGTCCCCCGTCAGATTTCCCTCTGCGACCTGCTTCACCGATGCAGACAGCCGGATGAGCGGACGGGTAAGAAACCACGACACGAGGCCGCCCAATGCCAGCGCGACCAGAGCGGCCGCCGTGCTGATGACGATGACGGCGACCAAGCCTGCATGCGCCTGGTCTGACGCTTTCTTGACATTGTCGGGAATAACGGTGCCGCCCATCCATTCCGCCATGGAATCGGCCTGGCTCGTAATGGACTCACTGACGGGAAGAATGATCGTGACGCCTTCTTCCGCCGCCTTTTTCTTGTTGCTCAAATAACTGTTCATCACCTTGACGGTCACTTGCTTGAATTGCTGGTTGGCCTCACCGATCGCTTTCAGCCGTTTTTGGGACTCCTCCAATACCGCAAGCTCAAGCCCTTTTTTGACAGCGGCGTCGATCCGGCTGTTGGCGTCATAAATCTGGGTTTTGTACTTGGCGTCTCCATACAGCATATATGCTCGGAAAGCGCTGATCTGCACCGCGGAATCGGTCTGGATGGATTGGGCGAGAGACCTCAACTCACCGGCCGTATTGACGATGTAGTCATAGGATTTCTTCGTATCCTCCACGTTGTGGACCGTAAAAACGGACGATAGCCCAAATAACAAAGAAACCAAAACAAAGCTGCTGATCAGCTTCATTCTAATGGTGAAATTAACCTTCATGGGGTCTGTGGATCCCTCCGTGTCAAAAGATACGTATGTTATCGACGGAGTGGAGAAAAATATTGAGGAATGGTGAAAAGTGATTGGCAGGCTTTCACTTTGGCGGAATAGAGATCGTCGAGGAAGGACGCGCAAAAGCAAGGTATAAGCCCCCCTGCCGTTCGGCCATGCTATCAAGCAGGGAGGTGAATGCAATGGCCAAGGATGTTCTTTGCGAAGTGAACTCCTGCCGGCACTGGGCTGCCGGCAATAAATGCGCGGCTACGTCCATCTATGTCGTCAGCCACAGCAAAACAGCCAGCAATTCCGAAGAGACGGACTGCAAAACGTTCGAACCGAAAATTTGATTCCACTCGGACAGCCGACCGCCGGCTGTCCGTTCTCATTTCCGGCTCTCCTTTAGCATAACCAACAGTGATAATGATTATCACTGTTGGCTGAAATTATTCCCGCCCAGACCCTTATACGCAAAAAAGCCGCCCGGCCTCCGGCCGGACGGCTGATGCCGCTCAACTTGCTGATGCAGGAACTGCCCGCTGCTTAGCGGCTCTTGTTCGCCGGAGCTGCCGTGCGCTCTCCTGCCGGGCGCTGCCCTCCGCGGCGCTGCCAGCCCTGCTTGGCTCCTTGCCCCGACTGGCCGCCTTGGCCGGCTCCGTGCTTGGCTTGACCGCCGCCGTTGCCCGGGGAAGCTTGCTTTGCCTGAGCACCTTGGTTCCCGCCGCGGCCGCCGCCCTGCCTCGCTTGGCCTCCGCCCTTGGACGAGCCTTGCTTCGCCTGCGCGGCCGGCTTCTCCGACGGCTGAGCCCCCAGCATCGGGTACGGATGGTCCGATACAACCGGAATTTTCTTCTTTGTCACCTTCTCGATATCCTTGAGGTAAGGAAGCTCCTCCACCTCGCAGAACGAAACGGCGATTCCGCTATGTCCGGCCCGTCCTGTACGGCCGATCCGGTGCACGTACGTCTCGGGCATGTTGGGCAGATTGAACTGGATGACATGGGACAGCTCGTCGATATCGATGCCGCGGGCGGCGATATCGGTCGCTACGAGCACCCGCGTCGCTCCTTTCTTGAAGTTGCTCAGAGCAGCCTGGCGCGCGTTCTGGGACTTGTCGCCGTGAATCGCCTGGGCGGATATGCTTTTCTTCGCCAGGCCCTTCGCGACCCGGTCCGCTCCATGCTTCGTGCGGGTGAAGACGAGCACCGAGGAGATCGTCTCGTCCTGCAGCAGATGGGTAAGCAGGGACAGCTTGTTTTCCTTGTCGACCAGGTACACCGACTGCTCGATCCGATCGACCGTCGAGGACACCGGGGTAATTTCGATCTTGACCGGATTCACGAGCAGCGATTCCACGAGACGGGCGATCTCCGGAGGCATCGTGGCGGAGAAGAACAGCGTCTGCCTCTTCGCGGGCAGCCTGGTCATGATCTTCTTCACGTCGTTGATGAAGCCCATGTCGAGCATGCGGTCGGCTTCGTCCAGCACAAGCACTTGGACATGCTGCAGATCGGCATGTTTCTGGTTGATGAGGTCGATCAGACGTCCCGGCGTCGCGATCAGGATATCCGTGCCGCGCTGCAGCTGCTGCTCCTGGGCATACTGGGAGACGCCGCCGACGATGACGACGCTGCGCAGCTCGGTGAAGCGGCTGTAGGCCTTGATGTTTTCTTCAATCTGGATGGCGAGCTCCCGCGTCGGCGTCAGGATGAGCGAGCGGATGACCCGCTTGCCGGCAGGCTTGCCGCCCGGACGTCCGGCGCTCAGCTTCTGGATGATCGGAATGGAGAACGCGGCCGTCTTGCCTGTGCCGGTCTGGGCGCAGCCAAGCACGTCCCGTCCTTCAAGCGCAGCCGGAATCGCCTTCTCCTGGATCGGCGTAGGCTGCGTATAGTTTTCTTTGCTCAGCGCCTTGAGTATGGCCGGCGCGATGTTCAGTTCTTCGAATTTCATATGGTCTCCTATGTTAAACGTCTATTTTCGCGTGTGCTCACGAACCGTTCCCCTCCATCATAACCCATCGGCGAGCGGGAATACAGGAACATTGGCAGAAGCCGCTTCCATTCAGGCGCCGGCGCAGTCCAAAAAAGCAGGCCGCCGGCGGCAGCCTGCTTCTTGGGGCTTGACCAAAAACCGTTTGTCAATGGGCAGCCTCGACCTCATCGACATGCTTCACATGCTTATGATTGGCCAGCATGTACAGCACCGATACAAGCACGAAGGCGGCTCCCACGATGAACGGCACATGGGGATTGAACCATTCCGCCAGCTTGCCCGCGAAATAAGGCGCGATCGCGCCGCCGAGAAACCGCAGGAAGCTGTAGGCCGCGGAAGCTGTCGAGCGCTCGACGGGAGCGGCGTTCATGACGCCGGTCGTAATGAGCGTATTGTTGTTGCCGAGCAGAGCCCCCGCGAAAACAACGCAAGCGATGACAACCCAGTGGATATCGGTCCAGATGCCCATCGCCAGCAGCGTGAGGCCGAACAGCGCCAGCATGACCGCCATCGACTTGACCGTGCCGAACGCCCGCTGGAGCTTGGGCGCCATGAAGACGGAGGTGAAGGCGAGCAGAACGCCCCAGCCGAGGAAGACGTAGCCGATGCCGTGGATGTCCAGCCCCATGACGAAGGGAGCGTAGGCCATCAGGGTGAAGAAGCCGAAGTTGTAAAAGCATGCCGTGAGCCCGAACACGACCAGCGACCGGTGCCGCATCGCCTTGAACGGATCCAGCAGGGAAGCCGACAGCTTCTTGGCGTAAGCCGGCGTCTTCGGCGCTTCCGACTTCGGCATGAGGACCGCCAGCGCGATGAAAGCGAGAACCATCAAGGCCGCAACGCCGAGGAACGGTCCTCTCCAGGAGATCGAGCCGAGCTCGCCGCCGAGGATAGGGCCGACGGAGATGCCGAGGCCGATGGCGGCTTCGTACAGGATGATGGCTTTGGCGACGCCGCTGCGGGAGAGCGACACGATCGCCGTCAGCGCCGTGGCGACGAACAGCGCATTGCCGAGGCCCCAGCCCCCGCGGTACCCGACCAGCTCCCAAATTCCATTGGAAAATCCGCCGAGAGCGGAGAAAATGGCGATGATGACGACGCCGAGCAGCAGCGTCCGCTTCATGCCGAGCCGGGAAGTGATCGTGCCGGTAATCAGCATGGCGACGGCCATGACGGCGTTATAGCTGGTGAACAGCAGGCTGACCTGGCTTGGCGTCGCATTCAGCTTTTCGGAAATGGCCGGCAAGATGGGATCCACCAGACCGATCCCCATGAAGGCGATGATTCCGGCAAAAAAAACGGCCCATACGGCGCGCGGCTGATTCAGAATGCCGCTGCGCGCGGCGGGCAATTCAGGCTTTGCAGCTTGTTGAGCTCTATTGGCCACGAAGGCTCACTCCTATTCGATTTCGTATCTGATCTTGGCTTCCTGGATCTTGCCCTTCAGCTCGATAAATTCCGACCGGATCTTCATGATCCTGGCGATCTTCTGATCCATCATCTTCAGCTGCTTCTCCACGGTCTTCTCCATATCGCCAATGATGGAGCGCTTGCGTTCGGCATCCTCCACCTGCCGGATGCCGTCCCGCAGCTCGCTCAGCTCTTCGCCGATCGAGACATATTCCTGAAGCTCCTGCAGCGAGAAGCCGAGCGAATCGCGAGCGTTGACGATCTTCTTCAGCCTCTCGACATCGGATTCGGTGTAGAGACGGAAGCCTCCCCCGCTGCGTTCCGGAGCCAGCAGCCCGATCTCCTCGTAATAGCGCACCGTCCGCTTCGTCAGGCCGCACAGGTTGGCGACATCTTCAATCTTGTAGATTTTTATCCCTTCCCTCTATATTATTTATAACTAAAATAATTATCTTAAAGATACCACCTTGTAACCTTAACGTCAACGTCAACCTTTCTCGATAAGATGCCTGGAGATCCGGATTTAAGCGGTACTCTTGGGCTTTTGGGCATAGAAAAAAACGGAGCCCCTGTCCCGCAGGCCCCGCTTCTATGGTGCTGGCATTCCCACTTGCTTATCCCGCTCCGTCTATCCGGACCGTAACAATGACCCCGTCCGAATTGTTGCCGGACAGCTCGTACGGCTTTCCCGCCGGAATTTTCACCGTCGTCTTACTCTGGACCGGATAATAGGAAATCCGGTACTTGGCGCCATCCACTTCCGTTTCGATCGCCCCTCGATCCTTCAGCAGGTTCAGATATTCTTCCAGCACGAGTCCTTCCCGATGCATGACCGCGCTATGCGGCAGACCTACGTAACGGAAATGCCAGGGCTCGTAGCGGATGCCGGTCACGTCGGTCTTGTCCTCCGGATACCTCAGGATGAATCCGTACTTCCATGCGTTCTTTTTCAGCCACTTGCCTTCCGGGGCTTTGCTCATCTCGGCGGTGCTGGAGCCGATATCCAGCGACAGGCCCAGATTATGCTCGCTGTGGCCCGGCGGAAGCGCCGAATTGCCGCCAAGCTCGCGATAGAGCTTGTCCTGCTCCTCGTCGCTCCTGTAGCCGCTGCTGATCAGGAAATGGTTGACCCCGTCCTTGTCGGCGTCCTTCACCATCGCAATGAACCGCAGCGCCACGCTCTTGGAGAGCCGGATCTTGTTGTCGAGAAGGCCGTAGCCTTCCAGGAGCTCCTTGTGCTCGTACAGATTCACCACATCGGACTTGGTGTATGTCGACGGAACGGCATGTTCCTTATTGACCAGCACCAAATTCCCTTGCTTGATTTGTGCTTTGCCGACCGAAATGGATTCGGTTGCCGGCGCACGATCCGAGGCCGGATTGTCCGATGCCGTCTGAGAGGGCGCCGCCGGCCCAGGCTGCGTCCGGGGTTCCCTCGCCGCGCAGCCGGCCGCCGCTAGAATAAGCAGTCCTATGATGGCGTATTTTTTCATTCGTCGCTTTCCCTCCGCTCTATTCTTGCCAAGTCTAAGGGAAAGTCATTAAGAAGAATTTCAGACCTTTTAAATTTTTTCTTAAATGGCGGCGATTGGATACCGGGGAAAGAAGGGCAAAGGACAGCAACATTCGGGACGCGGCATCCCTGAACGCCAATCAAGCCTTCTCCGAAAGGTTCCGGGAAGGCTCTTCATGGAGGCTGCGGCCGCTCTTTATCCGGCTTGCCCTTGCAGCGGCAAGCGGACTTCAAATACGGTTCGGATCGCGCTGCTTTCGGCCGCAATCTTCCCCTTGTGCCGGTCGATGATGTTTTTGGCGATGAACAGGCCGAGTCCCGTGCTTCCTTCCTGATGAGTTCGGGCCCGATCGCCTTTATAGAACATTTCGAACAAGCGGGGCAGCTCGTCCTCCGGAATCATATCGCCGTAATTGGCGATGCGGACGACGGCTTCGTCCCCCTCTTTGCCGCACTGGACATCCACGAACTCCCCGTCCCTGCCGTACCGGGCGGCGTTGGCGAGCAAATTCTCGAACACCCGCGCGAGCAGCTCGCCGTCGCCGTTCACGATGAGACCCGGGGCGATGTCCGGCCTGACGCTGAGCCGGTTTTGCTGGAACAGGGGATAGAGCTCTTCGTTCAATTGCGCGAGCAGCTCGCTCAGATCCAGAGCCTCGGTCTCGAGCGGGAGACGGCCGTAGTTCATCCGGGTGACTTCGAACAGGCCGTCGATCAGCTTTTCGAGGCGCCTCGACTTGTTGAACGCGATGGACGTGTAATGCTGCTTCTGCTCCGGGGACAGCCCGCCTTCGCGCAGGATGAGGTCCAGGTAGCCCAGCACGGAAGTAAGCGGCGTGCGCAGGTCATGGGCCAGATTCAGGACGAGCTGGTCCTTGCTGCTCTCCGCGAAATCGCCCCGTTCGACCGCGCGCTGCAGGTTGGCGCTGGCCGCATTGATATCCCTCGCGATGCTCTCGAACTCGTCGCGGGAAGCGATGTCGACGCGCCCGCTGAAATCCCCGGATGCAAGGCGTCCGATCCCGTCCGATATTTCGCGGAAGTACGCGGCATAGGGCTTGGTCAGGAAGAAGAAGAAGAGCACCGCAAGCGGGACGAACAGGATCAGGAAGAAGTTCAGATCCCCGAAGCTGCGGATCGCATGGCGGAGCCGCTCAAGCGGCTCCCCGTATCTCACATGATTGCTGTAATAATACTGCAGCCCCTTGAACACGGCGTACGTCGCCAAGCCGGACAGCAGCATGCTGAGCGCCAGCAGCGCGATCATTCGGGCTCTGAAGCTTCTCAGCCACTTATCCATTGAACTTGTATCCCACTCCCCAGATCGTCTTGATCCACTTGTCCTTGTCTTCGCCAAGCTTCTTGCGCAGCGTGCGGATATGGACCATCACCGTATTGCCGCTCTCGAAGTATTCCTCTTCCCACACATGGCGGAAAATGTTCTCGGCTGCGAACACCTTGCCGGGATGGCTTGCGAGCAGATGGAGGATGTCGAATTCCTTGGGCGTCAGCTCCACGCTCTGCCCGTACACGGCAACTGTGCGCCGCATGGAGTCGATCGCCATTCCGCCAAGCTCCAGCACCGAATGCTCCTCCTTCGGCCGGCTCAGCTGCAGCGACCGCCGGAGCTGCGCATTGACCCGCGCCAGAAGCTCAAGGGGGTTGAACGGCTTGGTCATATAATCGTCCGCCCCCATGACCAGACCGGATATTTTATCGAAGTCCGACGTTTTGGCGCTCAGAATGATGATCGGAATATGATTCTCCACCCGGGTCTGCCGAGTCACCTCGTAACCGTCGAGACCCGGCATCATAATGTCGAGAATGGCCAGGTCGACCGGCTGCGACTGAATCGTCCGCAGCGCCTCGGCACCATCCGCCGCCTTGATGACGTTGTATCCTTCCTTCTCCAGATGCAGAGCGACCAGATCGGCAATCTCCGCCTCGTCATCCGCGACCAGAACCGTTATAGGCTTCACCCGCTGTCACCCCTCCCTGATTCCTGCCTTCAAGGCATCTCTTTCCTTCAGTTCTACCAGAGTCGGCTCCAAAAGACCAATCGTTGGGGGCAGACAACAGTCAAAACAGGAAAAAGACCGCCTGTAAAGGCGGCCTGCTGACATCCTAACCGGACAACATGGAGTCTCCGCCTGTTAGAGAGCATGGCCGACTGCGGCCATGTTTTTTTGGCGACTGCGAGCCGTCGGCTGCGGACGGCTCAGCCCGGATACCACAAAGGCTTGCACCGGCTGAAGCCCTCGTGATCGTCGATGACCTTGCCTATCCGCTTCAGCATGTCCGCCGTCTCTGCCGGCCTTACCCGGACGATCCAAGGAACGGAAGAAAGGCAGACCAGGCCGATATAGAACGCATACAGCTGCCAGAAGCCGTCATCCGGCTCCCCGTCATGATAGCCGCGAATCTGGCCGGCCGTGAACGGCACGCTCGTCTCGGCGCTGAAGAAGCCGGCCTTGGCGAATTCCTGAACGGAATCTCCCCAGCCGTACCGGTTGAAGTCGATGATTCCGGCCAAAGCCCCATCGTGGACAATCAGGTTCCCGACGTGATAGTCATGATGCTGGAATACGCTTGGCCTGCCTTCGGTCAGCCCGAGATGTTCCTGCAGAAATTTCAGCAGTTCATCGCCTCGGTCCAGCCTGATGCCGCAGGCCTCATATTCCTGCATGTATTTCCGGTACCGCGCCAAAATCCGATCCTGCCAAGGCTCCACGTCTGCCGGGACGCCGGCCCGGTGGATCTTGCGCAGCTCCCGTCCCGCGTGAAGCCCGATCGACTCCTGCTTCCCGACCGGCAGACGAGGCAGCGCCTCCGACGCCTCTTCCCCCTCGATGTAGGTGACGAGCATGTAGCCCAGTCCTTGATCCGGCAAGCTGCCGGCCTGCACAGGCCTGGAGCACAGAACGTCCAGCTCCTTCATCTCCTCCAGAATTCCGTATTCCCTGGCCTTCGTCCCGGCCTGCTCGATCCCGTAAGCACGGAGGACGTAACGAGGCTTTCCCTCGCTGTCGGAAACCAAATATTTGGCATCGTCCGAGTAGCCCTTGAGAATCGGTTCGATTTCTCCGCAGCCGCTCAATAGAGGAATCCATCGCCGCCATGCTCGCGGATGGTCCATCGGCTTCATTTGCATCCCGTCCTTTCGGCTCTAGTTCACGTCTTCCCCCTCTATTTCGAGGCTTTCTTGCCTGCTTCCTCCCGGTTCCCGGCAAGCCGTTCCGCTATTCCTCCATATGGAATTGAACGAATCGCCGCCCGGCGGCGTCACATCCCTTTGATAGGCCAAAAGGAAGAGGCGCGCAACAGGCCGCCTTTCATCCGGCTGCCGGTTAGCTGCATAGCCGAGACTTATCCATCACGTCATTCAATTAAACGGGAGGTAGCAACCATGTCCGATACCCTGAAGCTCGTTTTGCCGCTCGCCATCCTGCAGCTCATTCTCGTCGCCGCCGCTCTTGTCGATCTCTCCAAGGTCCGCCGGACCAACGGTCCCAAGTGGATGTGGGCAATCCTCATCCTGTTCTCCAGTCTCCTCGGCACCGTCGCTTATTTTCTCTTCGGAAGGAGGTCGGACTGAATGCCGGATCTTGAAATCTCCCGGCTGTCCAAATCGTTCGGCAGCAAGGAGGCTGTCCGAGACCTTTCATTCACCGTCGGGGAAGGCCGCTGCGCGGGTCTGCTCGGACCGAACGGCGCCGGCAAAACGACGACTCTTCTCATGCTCGCCGGCCTGCTTGCGCCATCCGGAGGCAGCATCAGCTTCAACGGCAAAAGCGGAGGCGATATCCGGGAGATCATCGGCTATCTGCCCCAGTATCCGGCTTATCCGAACTGGATGAGCGGCCGGGAGTTCCTGAGCTTCACGGGCCGCCTGGCCCGTCTGGACAGACGGGATGCGGCGGATCGAAGCTCTGCCATCCTGGAGCGGGTAGGCCTGACGGACGCCGCGGACCGACGCATCGGAGGGTATTCCGGCGGCATGAAGCAGCGCCTGGGCATCGCCCAGGCCATCATTCACCGTCCGAAGCTGCTGCTCCTCGACGAGCCGGTATCGGCGCTGGATCCGCTCGGACGCCGCGAGGTGCTGGAGCTGCTGCTGGAGCTGAAAAAAGAGACGACCATCCTGTTCTCGACCCATGTCCTTCACGATGCGGAGGCGGTCTGCGACGACATCCTCATCATCCGGGACGGGCGCATCGCGCTGGGCGGCGAGCTTCGCCAAGTAATGCGGGAGCATACGGAGCCGGTTCTGACGGTCCGGTTCACGGAGCCTCGCGCGGAGTGGACCGAAGCTCTGGCGGAGCTTCCTTGCGTCCGGCACGCAGACAGCCGCTCCTTCGGCGTGGTGCTGGCCTTGAAAGGAAATCCGGAAGCGGCGAAGACGGCCGTCCTGAAAAAAATCGTGGACAGGGCAATATCGATATCGAGCTTGGAGTTCGGCCAGTCGACACTGGAGGATCTATTTGTAAAGGCGGTGCGGCCATGAGCCAGTGGATGGTGCTATACCGCAAGGAGATGCTTGGCATGAAACGCAGCTACAAATGGCTGTGGATTCCGGTCGTCTTCATTCTGCTCGGCGTCATGAACCCGGTCACGACCGCCTATATGCCGCAGCTGCTGGAGGCGAACGGCATCGCCAAGGAGGTCGCCGCGGCCATGCCCGTTCCTGCCGCCGCCGACATCATGCTGAAGACGCTGTCCCAGTACAACACGCTCGGGCTGCTGATTCTCGCCCTGTCGTTCATGGGCATCGTCTCCGGCGAGCGACAGAGCGGCGCGGCGGTCATGATTCATGTGAAGCCCGTATCCCATCTGTCGCTGGCGACGGCCAAATGGGCCAGCATGGCTTCCCTTGCGCTGACCGCCTTCGGAATCGGTTATCTCGCCACCTGGTACTATACCGATATCCTTATCGGCAGCGTCCCGCCGCATCTCATCGGACAAAGCCTGCTCCTGTACGCCCTATGGCTGCTGTTCGCCTTGTCCGCGGTCCTCATGTTCAGCAGCGCGATGGACTCGCAGGCCGGAGCCGCCTTCCTCGCGCTGCTGGCGCTGGCCGCGCTCTCGCTGCTGCCCAGCTTGCTTGGGCGCTTCATGAAATGGAGCCCCGGCAGGCTGACCGGCGAAGCGGGCACGCTGCTGTCAACCGGGAGCATGGCTTCAGGCGCCTGGCTGCCGATTGCGGCGGCGCTGCTTTTGACGGCCGCCCTGATTTTCTGTTCCTCGCTGCTCTCGAAGCGGAAGGCCGGGAACACGGGGACAAAATGAGCAAAGCGGACGCCTGTTTCGAAAATGAGAATGTCAGAGACGATGGCAGCACGAATGAAAAACACGCATCGGCCAAGCGCCGTCTGCGTGTTTTTTCGGTTTGCTTTCAAAAAAACGGGTCGTACGTTTGATCCTTTTTCCATCAATTGAAGAACTCGGGAGAAGAAACCGAAAACCAGCCTTCCTTCCCGGCTTTTTCCAGAATGGATTCCTTATCTTCGGAATCAAAGGAGTCCAGGTCCGCAATCTGCCGAGGCTCAACCTGCTTCAGATAATAGCTGCTTTGATCGTCCGTTAGAAGGATGTAATCAACACTTTCTGTCGACGTTTTGGTCGGGTACTGGAATTGAAGACCATAGATCTTAGAGATAGATTCGGCAGGCGGCAACGCTCTGGATTCGCCGGATCGAATCCACTTCCCGGCTGCAGCCAATTTGTCCGGATCGCTCTGAACAAGAATCAATTCGGGCTGCGCTTTTGCGGAATCGCTGCGGTAGAGAGACATATTGATCAAGCTCAGTTTCCCTCCCGGCGCGCTGTCCGCAGGCTTCCCCTCGCCCGATCCCGCCGAACAAGCCGTCAACACAATCACGAGAACAACCCAAAACGCCGAATGTCTACCCATTCAATCTCATCCCCTGCCGGCTTATTTGTTCTCCTTCACGGCGATTGCGAGTGCCGCTCCTATCCCGACTCCAATGGCAATCCTGCCCCGATATTGTCCATCGCCTGGCCGAGCTAAGCCCCGATGGCGATGCCGACCGCAATTCAGAGGCCGATGGAGCCTCCATTTTTCTTCTTGGGCCCGGTTTTTTCCGGATCAACAGGTTCGTGCGCCATTTGTTCCGCTCCCCTTCGCGTCGTAGAGCTAGCACGGATTGAAGCCTGAGCCAGTTCCGCGAAAAAGAGCGGACGAGGAGGCTCTCATGCCGATTGGCCCTTATGTCGGGAGGCACAGCAGCGGCGTCCTGCCTCATCGAGATCGTTCAAAGTCATTGAAGGGATTCTTTTTTGCATACATGCCCGGACTCCGCGGAATCAATCGCCTTTTCGTGGCGGAGCAGCCATTCCTTTCTCCAAAGCCCGCCCGCATAACCGGTCAAGGCGCCGCTGGAGCCGATAATCCGGTGGCAGGGGACGACGATGCTCAGCCTGTTCTTCCCGTTGGCGCTGCCGACGGCCCGGATCGCCTTTTCGTTGCCGATCGCAACGGCGATGTCCTTGTAGGAGACGGTGTGCGCGTAAGGCACATCGGTCAAGGCTTGCCATACGTTCTTCTGGAAGTCGGTTCCCTGAGCGGCGCATGGGAACGTGAAGCGCCGGCGCTCGCCGCGGAAATATTCCTCCATTTGCAGCCGGCAGTCCATCAAGGCCCGCGGAGTGTCGGGCCGGATCGGCTCCGGGACCTGATCTTCATCCGAGAACAGGATGGACTGGACGCCTTCGTCCTTGCCGACGATCATAAGCACCCCGATCGGGGTGTCCAGGTCGACTCGATGCGGCTTATTCACGGACAACGACCTCCTTGGGGGGATGGGCCGGATCGGTTCCGCAGGCGGCGGCATCTCCGGAATCGGCCGAGCGGCGGCGGTATTGGCTCGGCGTGCAAGCCGTCAGGCGCCGGAACGCCTTGTAGAAATGGGACGGGCTTCGGAACCCGGACTCGTAGCAGATGTCCAGGCTGCCCCGGTCTGTCGTGCGCAGGAGGCGGGCCGCTTTGTCCACCCTTATTTTCTCCAGAAACGACCGCGGCGTCTCCGACGTCTCCTGCTTGAACAGCCGCTCCAGATGGTACGGGCTTACACCGGCAAATGCAGAAATGTCCCGCAGCGACAGAGCCTGCTTGTGCTCCCGGAGCAGAAAGGCCGATACGCTCCGGATCAGGGCGGCATGGGGAGTCCGTTCCGCTTCGGGCCGGCATCGCTTGCAGGCACGGAATCCGGCTGTCTGAGCTTCCTCCCTATGCGCGTAAAAGCGGACATTTTCCTTCTTCGGCTTTCTGGAGCGGCAGGACGGACGGCAGTAGATTTTCGTCGTTTTCACGGCGGTGTAGAACAGGCCGTCATATGTTTTGTCGCAGGCAATGATTTTTTCCCACATTTCCTCGAAACCCATGGTCTCCATCGCGCGCCTCCTTTCCTTGCCGGTTTCTTCCGGATTGTTTCTCTCCTCCGGATCGGCATCCTGCAGCCGGCTGGAGGAGGTCTCGTAACGTTAGTCTAGCCCAGATAGCGCTCCGATTCATCCTCATTCTTGCTTTTAGAATCGGCATCTCCGCGCCTTCCGCCGTACCGGATGCATTTTTAAGGTATAATCAGGCTCAAACCCATGGAAGCAGGTGAACCCTTCGTGATCCATTTGCTGCCGCTTATGCTCGAGAGGGTCGGCATTCTGCTCATCGTCGTCTTTCTGCTCTCCAGGATGAAGTCGTTCCGCCAGATCATCCACCATGAGCATCGGCTTAAGGAAAAGCTGCTGCTGATCGCCATCTTCGGCGCATTCGGCATCATCAGCAACTATACGGGAATCAAAATCAGCCACGGCGCCATCGCCTCGCAGGCTTGGCAGGCCAATGTCGATTATGAAAGCGCCCTCGCCAATACGCGCGTGCTCGGCGTCGTGCTCGGCGGCCTGCTCGGCGGCCCGCTCGTAGGCTTCGGGACCGGGCTGATCGCCGGCGTGCACCGCATTACGCTGGGCGGCTTCACGGCGGTCGCCTGCGGCGACTCCACGATCATGGCCGGCTTGATCACCGGCCTGCTCGGAGCCCGGATGCGCCGCAAGGGCAAAAGCATGACCTGGCGCGCCGTCGCCATCGGCATCGTCATGGAATGCGCGCAGATGGGCATCATCCTGCTCGCCGCCCGCCCGTTCGAGCCCGCTCTGGAGCTCGTGCGGGTCATCGGCATCCCGATGATCGTCATCAACGGGTTCGGCACGCTGCTGTTCATGCTGTTCGTGCAATCGATCGTGCAGGAGGAAGAGCGCACCCGCGCGCTCCAGACGCACAAGGCGCTGCATATCGCCGACCAGACGCTGCCGTTCTTCCGACAAGGACTGAGCGAGTACTCCTGCCGCGAAGTGGCGGAAATACTGCTGCGGACGACCCACGCCGACGCGATCTCGATCACCAACCGGCAGCAGGTGCTGGCTCATGTAGGGATCGGCTCGGACCATCATATCCCGATGCAGAGCCTGTCGACGCAGCTCACCCGCAACGTGCTGGAGCACGGACGGCTGCTGAAGGCCAAGACGCGGGAGGCGATCCAGTGCAACCATGAAGGCTGTCCGCTGCAGGCGGCTATCGTGCTCCCTCTCCAGGTGCATCAGCGTACCGTCGGCACGCTCAAGCTTTATTTCACGAATCCGCTCCAAATGGACCGGGTCGAGCAGGAGCTCGCCGAAGGCCTCGGCAAGCTGTTCTCCACGCAGCTGGAGCTGGCTGAGGCCGAGCAGCAGAGCCGCCTGCTGAAGGATGCGGAGATCAAGGCGCTGCAGGCGCAGGTGCATCCTCATTTCCTGTTCAATGCGATCAACACGATCTCCGCCCTGTGCCGCACCGATCCGGAGACCGCGCGCAAGCTGCTGCTGCAGCTTGGGGTCTTTTTCCGCAGCAACCTGCAGGGCGCGCGGCAGATGCTCATCCCGCTGCGCAAGGAGCTGGAGCATGTCGAAGCCTACCTGACGCTGGAGAAGGCCCGTTTTCCGGGCAAATACACGGTCGAGCTGGACATCGACCCTGCGCTTGAAGAGGTGCTCCTCCCTCCGTTCACCTTGCAGCCGCTCGTGGAGAACGCCGTCCGGCATGCGTTCGGACCGCTGAAGGGGAAACGGGTCGGACATGTGACGATCGCCGCTTTCCGGGAGGCGGAACGGATGGTGCTGGTCGCGGAGGATGACGGCATCGGCTTCGCCGAGGAGCTTCTCGCGACGGTCGGCAGGCAGAAGGTCAAGTCCGCTTCGGGCACAGGAACAGCGCTGCACAATATCAAGAAACGCATCGAAGAAATCTACCAGGGAGCCGCAAGCTTCGAGATCGCAAGCGGCAGCGGCGGCGCCAGGATCAGGATTGCCGTGCCGCTCAGCCATCATGATGGAGGGGAACAGGATGCTGAAAGCATTTATCGTGGATGACGAGCCGCTCGCCCGCGACGAGCTGGCCTATATTTTGCACCGCACCAAGCGCGTGGAGGTGGTCGGGGAAGCGGAATCGCTGGAGGAAGCGCTCCAGGGCATACGAAAGACAGAGCCCGATGCCGTCTTTCTCGATATCCAGCTAGCCGAGGAGAGCGGGCTTGAGATCGCGCAGCAGCTGCAGATTTTGGACCCCCGTCCGGAGGTCGTGTTCGCCACCGCTTACGACGAGCATGCGCTGCGCGCCTTCGAGCTCAACGCCGCCGACTACATCCTGAAGCCGTACGATGAAGAACGGATCCGCAAGGCGGTGGAGAAAATCGCCGCGCTGCGGGAAAGCCGCACCAGTAGTCCGGCTCCCGCTCCGCTGCGGCCTCCTTCCGCTCCGGAGCGGACCGGCAAGCTGGCGATCACGGTCGAGGAGCGCATCCTGCTGGTGAACGTCGGCAAAATCCTCTATATCACGGCGGAAGAAGGAAAAACGCTGGTGGTGACCGCAGAGCAGACGTACAAGGTCGGCGAGCCGCTCGTCACCTTCGAGCAGAAGCTGCAGGGAACGCCGATCATGCGCGTCCACCGCGCCTATCTGGCCAATGTGGACGAGATCGAGGAGATCCAGCCCTGGTTCCACTCGACCTGCACGCTGATCATGAGAAACGGAGCCAAAGTGCCCGTCAGCCGGACGTATCTGAAGGAGCTGAAGCAGCTGATCGGGCTTTGAATTCCCTTGCGGAGCCCGTTTTTTTCCTCTAGCGGAGCCCGGCCTGCTGTTGCTTTCCTTTTGCGGATCCCGCTGCTTTTTTTCTTTGCGGATTCCGCTTTGTCGTCCTTTAGCGCAGCCCGCTGCTTTTGCTTTCCTTTTGCGGACCTAGATCTGCCCTTCCTTCACTCCGCCTCCGAACCTCGACGTTCACGATGAAGCCGCTTCCATTCGTTGCTTGATCTCTGCGCCTCAGCCCCGATTTCCTGCGTTTTGTCTTGAAAACGGTTTCCAGGACGTTTCTTTTTCTATGCTATAGAATATCAACGTCTTGGGAGGCCACCACCATGAATGCGATTTCAATCGTAATCGGATCCATATGCATTCTTATGATTGCCTATCGATTATACGGCACGTTCTTCACGCGCAAGGTGCTGAAGCTGAACGACGATACGCCGACTCCGGCGCATACGCTGAAGGACGGCAAGGATTATGTCCCGACGAACAAATGGGTCGCCTTCGGCCATCACTTCGCCGCCATCGCCGCGGCCGGACCGCTCGTCGGCCCGATCCTCGCCGCCCAGTTCGGCTACCTGCCGGGCCTGCTGTGGCTGCTCATCGGGGCGGTCGTCGGCGGCGCGGTGCATGACGCCGTCGTCCTGTTCGCCTCGATGCGCCGGAACGGCCAGTCGCTCTCCGAGGTCGCCAAGCAGGAGCTCGGACCGGTCGCCGGCTTCTGCACCGGCCTCGCGATGCTCTTCATCATCACCATCACGATGGCCGGCTTGTCGATGGTCGTGCTGCATGCGCTGGAGAACAACCCTTGGGGCACGTTCGCCGTCGCCATCACGATCCCGATCGCCATGGGCGTCGGCCTCTTCTACAAGAAGACCGGCAACCTGAAGCTCGCCTCCACGATCGGCTTCATCCTGCTCATGATCGGCGTCTTCGCCGGCCCCTCCATCCAGGACACCATCGTCGGCGACTGGCTGACGTTCGATACGAGCACGCTCTCGGTCATCCTGCCGATCTACGCCTTCTTCGCCGCCGCCCTGCCGGTCTGGCTGCTGCTCGCCCCTCGCGACTACTTGAGCAGCTTCATGAAGATCGGCGTGTTCATCGCCCTCATCGTCGGCGTCTTCATCATCAATCCGGCGATCCAGTTCCCTGCCGTGACGGAATTCATCGGCGGCGGCGGACCGATCCTCGCCGGGCCGGTATGGCCGTTCATCTCGATTACGATCGCCTGCGGCGCGATCTCCGGCTTCCATGCGTTCATCGGCTCCGGCACGACGCCGAAGATGATCAACCGCTGGAGCGACATCAAGCCGGTCGCGTTCGGCGCGATGCTCGTCGAATGCCTCGTCGCCATCATGGCGCTGATCGCGGCTACGGCGCTGCAGCCCGGCGACTATTTCGCCATCAACTCCAAGCCTGACGTATTCGCGACGCTGGGCATGAGCACCGTCCATCTCCCGGAGCTGAGCCAGGAGATCGGCCTCGACCTCGAAGGCCGCACAGGCGGCGCGGTGACGCTCGCCGTCGGCATGACGTATATCTTCACGAAGATTCCATGGTTCGAGAATCTCGCTCCGTATTTCTTCCAATTCGTCATCATGTTCGAAGCCGTGTTCATCCTGACGGCGATCGATGCCGGCACGCGCGTCTCCCGCTATCTGATCCAGGACTTCTTCGGCGAGCTGTACAAGCCGCTGAAGCGCGTCGACTGGATTCCCGGCACGATATTCGCCAGCGCGCTCGCCTGCTTCATGTGGGGCTATCTGCTCTTCTCGGGCGACATCGGCTCGGTATGGGCGCTGTTCGGCGTCTCCAACCAGCTGATGGCCTCCATCGGCCTCATCATCGGAGCGACGGTCATCCTGCGGGTGGCCGACAAGCGGCGGTATATGCTCACCTGCCTCATCCCGCTCGCCTACCTGTTCGCCACCGTCAACTACGCGGGCTACTGGATGGTCAAAAACGTCTACCTGAACCCGGACGCATCCGGCTACAACGTGCTCAACGCCGTGCTGTCCATCATCATGCTGGTGCTCGGCATCATCATCATGTTCACGGCGGCGCGCAACTGGATCAAGACGTTCAACCATCCGCGGGCTCGGCTGGAAACCTTTTCTTCTTAGCTAATCTTTTGATCTTCCCTGTAACGGTCCGCAAACAAGGCATTCCAGAGCCATCTGGGATGCCTTGTTCATGGCCGCTTCATGGCCGCCTTATTGGCAAAGCCGGCAGACGCCTTCCCTCCTCCACCTTGCTCTCGTCCTTATCCGTGAACACGTGTTGAAAGCGGATTCCGCATGTGCCACAATAGAAGCATATCGTAATTTTTGGCTAGCCCTTATCCGTACATACATCCACTTAGGAGGTTTATATCTATGAGAACGATTCCACTCGGAACAAGCGGCCTTGAAGTTCCCGTCGTCGCCGTCGGCTGCATGCGCATCAACTCGCTGGACAAGCCCGAGGCTGAGCGCTTCGTCCAGACGGCGCTTGAGCTCGGCGCCAATTTCTTCGAGCATGCGGACATTTACGGCGGAGGCGACTGCGAGGAAATCTTCGCGGAAGCCGTCCATATGACGCCGAGCGTGCGCGAGAACCTCATCCTGCAGTCCAAATGCGGCATCCGTCCCGGCATGTTCGACTTCTCCAAGGAGCATATCCTGAATTCCGTCGACGCCATCCTGAAGCGCCTGAAGACCGATTACCTGGACACGCTGCTGCTCCACCGTCCGGATACGCTCGTCGAGCCGGAGGAGGTCGCAGAGGCGTTCAACCTGCTGGAGAGCTCCGGCAAGGTCCGCCACTTCGGCGTCTCCAACCAGAATCCGATGCAGATCCAGCTGCTGCAGAAATATGTAAAGCAGCCGATCGTAGCCAACCAGCTGCAGCTGAGCATCACGAACGCCACGATGATCTCCCAGGGCTTCAACGTCAACATGGAGAACGCTTCGGCCGTGAACCGCGACGGCAGCATCCTCGACTTCTGCCGTCTGCATGACATCACGATCCAGCCTTGGTCGCCGTTCCAGTACGGATTCTTCGAAGGCGTCTTCCTCGGCAGCGACAAGTTCCCCGAGCTGAACAAGCAGATCGACGAGGTCGCGGCGAAGTACGGAGTCAGCAACACGACGATCGCCGTCGCCTGGATTCTGCGCCATCCGGCCCGCATGCAGCCGGTCATCGGCACGATGAACATCGAGCGTCTGCAGGACTGCGTCAAGGCCGCCGACATCGCTCTCACGCGCGAGGAATGGTACGCCATCTTCCGCGCAGCAGGCAATATCCTTCCTTAAAAAAAAGCAAAGAGCGAGCCTCCAACCATCGGCGATGGTTGGAGGCTCGCTCTTTTTCATCCGTTCAGGCTTTATTTCAAAAAGCCTTCCTTGAAAATCGCCAGCAGATGATCCAAGGTGATTGGATCGCTGTAGCTGGACTCTTCCGTCTTGATCGTGATGACCCGGTTTTTTTCGACCGCCGGAATGCTCTTCCACGTCTTGGTTTCGAAAATCGGGTTTTCGACTCCAGCCATCTGGCTGAGGACGATCCAATCGCCCGCATAATCCGGCACCTTTTCGCTCGAAAGGGTATAGTAGCCGGGACCAAGGGCGTCTTTCTGGACCGATTCAGGCATGCCGAGTCCCATCGCCTGGTACAGAATCTCCGTCCCGCGGGCCCAGTTGTTGCCGAAGACATAGAAGCTCTTGGCGTCGTATTCAAGCACCGATACCGTCGCGTTCCCGCCGATCTTGGCCTTGATTTCCTTGCCGGCCTCGGCGGCGCGCGTCTTGAAGCTGTCGATCCACTCCTGGGCTTCCTTCTCCTTGTTCAGGAGCTTGCCGATCTCCAGCTGCTGGTTCAGGTAATCCAGCTTGCCCCAGGTGTAGACGACCGTAGGCGCGATTTCCTTGAGCTTGTCGATGTTTTTCGTCTGCGCGCCGGCCACGATGAGATCCGGCTTCAGCTCGATGATCTGCTCGAGGCTGTCCTCGGATACGACGGCGACTCCCTGCAGCTTGTCCTTGAACAGCGGGTCTTTCCCCGTCCATTCATCGACGCCCACCAGCTTGCCGTCCATGGCAAGGATGTTCGGCGCGTTCGTCAAGCCGACGATGCGCTGCGGATTGGCCGGAACCTCCACCGGACCGGTCTCGGACTCGTAGGTGATTGTCCCGGAAGCCTCGTCGGACGCAGGCGATGGAGCCGGAGACGCGGCGGGAGCTTCGGAGGCAGCAGGCGTGCCGCCGCTGTTCGCAGCCGTATTGCCGTTGCTGCCGTTATTTTTGCTGCCGCAGGAGGCCAGCGCCACCGTCAGCAGCAGAAGGACGGATATGAACATCCACTTTTTCATTGAAATACCCCTTTTTGTCTAATCTTTTGATAATGATTATCAGTATCACCCTTTAAACTATAGAGGCAGATAGAAGGCTTGTCAATCGGGAACGTCTGCTTGTTGCGATTGCCGACCGCCGAAAAAAAGACCCCTTCTCCGGAATGGAGAGGGGTCTTGGTAGATCTTTACCAGTTGTTGCCGGAACCGGATACCGTGAAGCTGGAGGAAGTGTTGAGGAACTTGCCGGAAGGAGCTCCGTTCACCGTATTGTTCGTAAAGGTGGACGTGCCGGTCGCCGAGCCCCTCACATAGAAGCCGTAAGTGCCTGCATTCGTAATCGTATTGGAAGCGTACGTCACGGATACGCCCGGAGCCGGCTCTTCGATGAAGACGCCGGAGTAGACGCTGTCCTGAATCGTATTGCCCGATACGGTGACCGTCAGGTTTTGGGCTTTGCCGCTGTTGCCGACCCAGTAAGCCCAGATCGCGCCGATTTGATAGCCGTAGTCCTTATGGTAGGAGCCCGCTCTCAGCAGCATGTTGTTCTGGACCGTCAGCGTGCCCGTCATGGACGGAGGGTTGAAGTTCGTGCCGAAGGAGATGCCGGAGCCGTTCACGACGGTATCCGTCACCAGATTGCCGATGACCTTGTTGTCCTTGCCGCCGTAGATCGCGATGTTGTTCGCCAGCGTCGGAATCTGGACCGTGTTGTAGCTGAACGTGTTGTTCGTATCCAGATAGGTGTCCGACCACATCGCCATGCCGTCGTCGCCGCTATTGCGGATCGAGTTGTTGCTTACGGTCGTATTGCTCGTGCCGTAATGCAGGTTGATGCCGTCCGCCCATACTTGGCGGATCCGTGAATTCGTGATCGTGGCGGCATTGGTCTGGTTCGTCAGCCAGACTCCGACCTTGGCATGCTCGATCCACAGATTGGAGATCGTCGAGTTCGTTCCGTTGCCCTCCACGCCCGTCACGCCGTTGTAGTCGTCGCGGATGAAGTCGTTCGCGCTGAGCTTGAAGTCCGACAGCGCGACGTTGCCGCCCCGCAGGTAGATGCCCGCATAGCTGCCGGATAGGGTGGAATACCAGACGCCGGCGCCCTTCATCGATACGCCGCTGTCCAGGTACAGCCTTGTGCCGGTTCCGTTGTAGCCGGCTCCCTTGGTCCCGTTGTTGAGCGTGAAGGTTCCCGCCGGAATCCAGACGCCTTTGTAGGTTCCGCCCGAGTTTTTGACCGCATTGATGGCGTTGTTGATGGCCGTCGTATCGTCGGCTCCGTCGTTCGCCGCCGCGCCGTAGCTCGTGATGGACACATAACCCGCAGGCATCGACAAGGCGGCCGGAATCGCTTCCGTCTCGATCAGGTCGACCGTCACGTTCGCCGTCGCGGCGAAGTTCAGGTTGGAGGCGTTGCGCTGCAGCTTGATGACCGTGCCGGCCGGATACGATTTGTCCAGCTGGACGGATACCTCGTCATACATGTGATGCGGGGTGTTTGGAGTCGCATTCGGATTGTTGGACCAGCGGATCTCCCCGCCTTCCGTGCCGTAGGCTCCATAGATCCAGCTGTACTTGGATGTCAGGCCGACGTCCTTGATCAGCGTTCCGCCGGCATAAAGGCTGATCGCGGAATCGATGCCCGTTCCGGCCGCGTTGTCCGGGATGGAGTAGCGGATCGTCAAGCCTTGGGCGGCTTTGTTCAGCGTGAACTGCACGTACTGGCCGGCAGCGGTCAGCTTGACGGCTTTCCTGCCCGAAGCTTCGGAGGCGAGATCGCCGAAGGCAGTCGAAGGTCCGACGATCGTGCCCGTGTAGGACGCGCTTTCCGCTTCATAAGCATCGTACGGCATCGAAGCTCCATAGGAGCCCGGGGACGGCGTCGGTGTCGGCACCGGCGTCGGCGTCGGCACGACATAGGCGATGTCGATCTTGTCCAGGTTCACGTTGCCGGTATCGGTCGCATCGTATTTGTACATGATCGTATTGCTGCCGGCGTTCAAGGCGACCGTATCGGTCTTGGAGGCCCAGGTGTCCCAGTTCGCCGTCGCGGCAAGGGATGTCTGGGCAGCCTTGGCTCCGTTCACGTAGATGCTCAAGGACTGGACAGCCGTCGAGCCGTTGGCGTAACGCAGCGCAACGGTGTAATTGCCCGCGGTCGCTGCGCTCACGTTGAACCTTGCCGATGCATTGCCTTTGTTGGCATCGGTGAAGCCTCCGACAAAGCCGGTGCCGCTGTAGCCCGTGTGATCGCTCGCCACAGCCGCTCCTCCGGACAGCGTCGCCGTTTCGGCTTCATACGTTCCGGCCGGTGTCGGCGTCGGCGTTGGCGTCTTTGTTGGTGTCGGGGTTGGCGTTGGAGTTGGCGTCGCTGTCGGCGTAGCGGTTGGCGTCGGCGTCGCCGAGCCGGATCCGTACACTTCGACTTCGCTCAGCTGGCCTCCGGTCGAGCCGGTATTGGCCGTCACGTTCACCCGCACATAGCGGGCCGAGACTGCCGTGAAGGTGATCGTTGCCGTGTTGGACGATGAAGGGTCGAAGGCATACGCCTTGGACGCCGCAAGCGTGACATAGGAGGAGTTGTCCGAGCTGCCCTGCACGGAGAGCGTCTCGGTCCTCGCTCCCCAGGAAGGAGGAAGCTTGAGCACGACCTTGCCGATGCTTTGCGCGCTGCCTAGATCAACAGTAAGCGTGTTCGGATAGGCATTCGCCGCTCCTTCATAATAGCTGGAGGCATTGCCGTCCGTAGCATTGGACGCCGGGAAGCCCGAGAACGCATTGTTGGCCGTCGCGGCTTTGTTCAGCGCCAGATTGGCGCCCGGGGAAGCATCGACGGTAATGCTGTCGATATTGACGTTGCCCGTATCTGCCGCGTCGAATTTATAAGCGATCGTATTGCTTCCCGAGTTCAGCGAGACGGTTTCAGTCTGGGTCGACCAAGAATTCCAGTCCGCCGTCCCGGCAAGCGAGATTTGCTTGATCTTAGACCCGTTTACATACAGGCTCAGCGTTTGGTTGCCGCCGGAGCCGTTGGCATAACGGAGAACCGTCGTGTAGCTGCCTGCAGATGAAGCGCTTACAGTAAAAGTAATGGAAGCTTTGCCTTTATTGGCGTCGGTCAATCCTCCGACAAAGCCCGTGCCTGTATAACCGGTATGGTCGGTCGCCTTCACGGCGCCGCCGGCCAGCGCGGCAGACTCGGCTTCATAAATTTGCGGAGCTGCTGAAGCGCCAGGCGCAAAAGGAATTTGCAGAATCATCAAGGACAACGCCAGGAACAGAGCCAGGAACTTGCCCGTTTTTGCATTCGATCTCATGTTATTCATACCTCCGTATGATTTAGTCTGAAGCGGAACTTGCTTAGCCCTCCTTCTCGTTCGGAATGCATGGCGGTCAGGCGCGCTTTCACCCCCATTGTAGCCAGCCGGGCCTAGGCAGGCCACTACATTGATGACCTATAAAGCCATTATTGTGACAACGGTCTGGACGGAACAAGCAAAAGAGCCCTTCCCGCCTATAGGGAAGAGCTCCTTGCGTGGCTATTGACGGCGACCCTGGAAGCTTTCCTTCGAAAGCACATGCATTCTCTCTCCATTGCAGTTCCCGTCATCGCCGTCCAGTCCTTCGAGAATATGGCTGAAGGAGAACCCGAGCTTCTCGAGCACCCGGAGCGACGCGGCGTTGCGGGGATCGGCCTTGGCATGCAGCCGGACCAGCCCGATCGTGTCGAATCCATAGGCCGCCAGCGCGGCAGCCGCTTCGCCCGCATATCCCCGGCCCCAGTCGCTGCGGCGGATCAGGTAGTACAGCTCCTTGTCCGGGCGGCTGAAATCAAGCTCCCCGATTCCGCACCAGCCGACCATTTCGCCGGACGACTTGGCGATGATGGGGAACGAGTATTTGAAAGGCCCTTCGAACCGATCCCCGTAACTGGCCAGCAGCCATTGGAACAGCTCTTCGTACGGCTCCATGGGCAATACGTCCATATGCATGTACGTCAGCAGCTCCGCATCCTGCATCAGCTCGTAGGACTCCAGCAGGTCGCTTTCCTTGTAGGGACGGATGATCAGACGCTCCGTTTCCAGGCGCATCGCACATAAGATTTCATTCACTTGTATTCATCTCCCGGTCTGATGTATTCATGCCACAACAGCCTAGAGAAAGGAATTCGGCACGCAGGTCAGCACCCTTCGGATTTTAGCCTAAGCTTACGAGGCAGCAAATAGGAAAGCAAGGGACTATTTCGATATAGCCATTCGTTAGGGTACGGAAAATCTCCTATGGTCTCCTCTTATTCTCCGAATAAAATTATCCCGATGTCGATTTACGTTTTCCTTCTATTTTGGAAATTTTGATTTGATTTCCCAATATTCCTTTAATTCTTATTGATGTTCTACTAAACTGTTTCAAGGTAAGTAAATAAGGGGCGTGCAGATGGAATGAACGGAAAGGCATCAAGCATGAAGAAATGGATGTTGCCTTTGGCTCTGGCCTTGTCCTTGACGGTGCCGGCAGTGGCTTCCGCAGAGGGAGAGCTGAACTGGATCGAGGGCAGCGGCCAGCAGGTCGAGCTCGGAGACGGCCTTGCTCAGCTGAAGCTTGGCAGCGGATACGTCATGCTGAATGCGGATGACACGCGGGCCTTCCAGAAGAGCAACGGGGGCATTCCGAACGGCAGCGAGATCGGCTCGGTCTTTCCGGCGGATAACGACAGCTGGGCCGTCTTCTTCGATTACGACGATGTCGGGCACATCTCGGATGGGGACAAGAACAGCATCGATGCCAAGGAGCTTCTCAAGAGCTACAAGGAAGGGACCGAAGAAGCGAACAAGGAGCGCGGCGAAGCCGATCGGCTGTTCGTCGACGGCTGGGAGAACGAGCCCCATTACGACGAGAAGCTGCATAACCTGACCTGGACTCTGAGGGCGCATGACAACGACCAGGAGACGATCATCAACGACAACGTCCGCTTGCTGACGCGCGAAGGCTATATTTCGGCTGTTCTTGTTTCCGATCCGGAGCATCTTGCTGCGGCACGGGAGCAGATGGAGGCGGAGGTGCTCAGCGTGTTCACGATCCAGGAAGGCAAGCGCTACGAGGATTACGTGGAGGGGAAGGACAAAAAATCCAACTACGGCCTGGCAGCTCTGGTCGTCGTCGGCGCAAGCCTCGCGGTGGCCAAAAAGGTCGGCCTGCTTGCGCTCCTCGTGGTCGGCATCAAGAAATTCGGCGTCATCCTGATCGCCGCGCTCGCGGGAGCCTGGCGCTGGATGCGGGGCAAGAAACAGCAGGCCGCAGCCAGGACCGTTGAGCAGGAAAACCGGCCGGCGGAGCAGGCCGGGCTGGCGGAAGCGCAGCCGGGACCGGATCCAAGCATCAACAGAGACACGCCAAGCCTTTGATCTTGCCGAGCCTATATAAGCAACAAAAAAAGAAGCCCCTCGAAGGCTTCTTTTTTTGGCGCTTGCTGCAGCCTGCTTTTTTCACCTTATGGCGTTGTGGATGCGCGCTTCCGTGTCCCCCGGGTTTTCAAGCGAATCATACTGTTCGAATCGTCTTGGCCGACACCTCGAACCGCTCCGCCATCTCTCTGGCGCTCACCCGTTTGCGGCTCAGCAGCAGAACGGTAATCGCCAGAAGGCGGTCGACTTTCATCGACGGGCGATATACAGCGGGCCCAGCTCGACGGTCGAGCCGGCGGATTGGCGCAGCGCTTCCAGCACGACCTGGGCGTTGTAGCCGTCCGCGAAATCATAGACGAGCGCATCTTCGCCTCTCAGCGCCGCGATGACCTGCTTCAGCATCGGGAGCGGGCTTGCAATCCCGTCGTCGGTATCGACTTCCTGAAGGCTGTCGACGGAAACCCCGCTGTACAGATGCTGCCAGTTTTCCAAGGCGATGACGCCTTTGGAACCATGCACAACCATGGAAACCCGCTCCTCGCCGGGCAGGCCCGTGCTTCCGCTTAGGGCGATCGGAATCCCGCTCTCCAGGGTCAGCGTCGCTTCGGCCCTATTCTCGGACAAGGCGCTGTCGGCCGGATAGGAGACCTCGCTGCTCAGCCGGGCGATTCGGCCGAAAATTTGCTGGATCATATGGATCCAATGAATGCCGACTTCAAGCAGAAATCCGCCCTGCTCCCGGGTCGCGACCCATCCGTTCTGCTGCCAGGCCCTCGGCCACTGCGGGAACTGCAGGAACAGCTCGATTCTCTCCACAGTCCCGGCCGCGCCATCCTCCAGCAGCTCCTTGAGCTTGAGAACCGGGGGATCGAGCGGAAACGAGAAATGCACGGCGTTCACGAGCTCCGATCCTGCCGCCAGCTCCGCCATTTCGCGGGCTTCCTCCAGGCTGTTCGCAAGCGGCTTCTCGCAGAACACATGAATGTTCTTCTCGAAAGCGGCTGTCGCCACCTCATGATGCATCGCCGGCGGGACGGCGATGTACAGCAAATCGATGCCGCCCTCATCCAGCATGATGCGGTAATCCGCATAAGTCCTTACCCCGCCTGCGCTGCCCAGGATGTTGTCGATCGCAGCCGCGTTCGGGTCGCATACCGCCGCCAGCTCGATAGCCTCCGGAAACCCGGGAGCCTTCTGAACAATCATATTCCTTCCCATTACGCCCAGACCGATGACGGCCAACCTGATTTTATCCATGCTCCGCTCCGTTTCTTCGTTCAAGAATGATAATCCCGCCCAGGGTCTGCCACTGCGGACAGCCTATGGATAAAGAAAATATACCACGGATGGCAGGGCAAAAAAGAGAGGGAACACGTTCCCTCTCTTCAGCCGACGATATCGGACCGCCTCAGCCCATCAGAAAATCCGGATCGGCGAAGCTCGGGTTTTGGATACTTATAAAATATCGGTCCATACGGGCTCCTCCACAGAGCAAGCCCGCGCTGGATGCCCCGGCTCAAATGAATGACGGCCGCGTTCTTCTCCCTATCCGCCGCTGCTGGCGGACAGCTCGCAAGAAGCCAACCGGCAGTTCCGGCTTAAACGGACAAAGAAGAGAGGCCGAGGCCTCTCTTCTTGCTGTGCGCGCATGGACAGGAATGGGAGCTCTCGCGGGCAGCCAAAACGCCGGCCGTTCATTTCACCGCGTAAATTCCTTCCTTGTAGGTCATCGAGTACACCATGCCCTCCTCCGTCAGAATAGCGCCGGCGATATTGTCTGGGGCTACCCGCACCTGCCTGCCGTCGGGATCGACCCGATAGATGCCGGGCTCGTAACCGCCGGACAAATAGTAGACGCCGGCCGCACCCGTATAGTACGAGCTTATGGGCTGAGCCGTCAGCTTCGTTTCCTTGCCGGAGGCAAGGTCGTACCGGAACAGCTCTCCGGGATCGTAGTCGCTGCCGGCCGGATTGACCTTGTAATAGATGGCTCCAGAGGCGAACTGGATCTGTGCCGCCTTGCGGCTGACCAGCGTCTTGGCGCCGCTCCCGTCCATCCCGGCGGACATGACATGCCCGGTCTTGGCTTCGACGTAATAAATCCGGCTGCCTTCTATCCAGAACGATGCGGCCGGGCCCGTCAGCTTGGTCTGCGTCTGATCTCCCAAGCTGATTCTGTACACGGTGCTCTCATCCGCCCCTTCGCGCGTCTTGTAGCCAAGCGCATACAGATAGCCGTCCCGAGCATACATGCTGCCGACGTCCGAGTACCCGGGACCTTGCCCGCTGGTCGCCCGGTTGATGAGGTAGGCATATCCCGGCTGCCCGAACGGCTCCTTCTTGCCGGTCTTCAGATCCACCCGGCTTAGATTGCCTTCCGGCTTGGCCATCGGATCGGAGTCGGTCAGGTACACAGCTTCTCCCGATTTGACGTAGTGGACGATGCTGCGGGCGTCGGCCACCTTGGCGATGGTCCCGTTATCCACCCGGTATAACGTCTCCGATCCCACCGTCAAGTCTCCTGTATGCAGGATGATGTACAGGTCGTTATCCATCCTCTCGATGCCGGCAACCCAGCCATTCTCAGGCTTCCAGGACAGCAGCTTGGCAACGGTGGCGGATTGTCCCGAGGCAAGGTCGTACGCATGCAGCTCTGCCAGCTTGTTAACGGTAGTGACATAATACAGCTTTTGCCCGATGACCTTCGCTTGATCAAAAACCGGACTTCCCGCCAGCTCAATGGCCGCCTCTTTCTGACCGTCTGTTTTGCGGTACAGCTTCTCCACGGCTCCGCTTCCGGTATAAATGCGCTTGAAGGAATACGAAGTATTGCCATGCCGGGCGAGGGGAACCGTGTCGCCATAATTGATCGGCTTGCGGGTGTCGGCCAGCTGTTCCTTGACCTTGTTCTTGACCGCCTCCGTACCGGCGGCCTTCCAATCCACGGCATTGTCTCCGATGAGAATAAGGCCGTCATGCCAATCAATCTGCTTGCCGATCGCTTCCGCCGCGCTTCGGAGCGGCAGCATGATCTGTCCGTTCACCTTCTCCGGCGCCGCATCCATGACGCGGACTTCGCCATTCACAGTCATCGAGGTGCTGTTGACGGTGAACTTGACCGTTCGTTTGAGCTTGCTGCTGTGGAGAACGACCTCATTCGGCTTCTGCTGCTGCCAATTGGCTTCCCAGCCCTGCTGGAGGTCTGCCTGAGTCGCAAGATAGCTCATCAGGCGGATCGGCACCAGGACGCGCCCATTTCTCTGAGCCAGCTTGAAATCGGTGTAGACGTCCGTCTTCTGTCCACGGATGAATGCTTTGTTCTGATAGTCATAGGGAAAGACAATCATATTCCCGAACGCTTCGGGCAATGGTTTGGCAGCTTCCGCCGCATTCGCCAGAGGGGCCAGAAGGCTCAGACAGAGACTTGACGCCAGTAGAACCGAGGCTGCTTTCTTCATGTCGGATTCTCCTTATAGGATCAGGTTAGGATCTTCACTATAGACGCGCCAAGTAGGAATATGTTTCCATTTATTCGATAGGTATTTGGCCAAGCGCCTTCCCCACGCCTTTCATAGAATGAATGGACCTGAATCGAAATGGAGGGGCGACACTTGGCCAAACCTGGAGTATCGATCGTGGCCTGCACGAACAGGCCCGAATTCATTCCGAACATTCTGAGCAATTATAAACGACAGCTCTATCCGAACAAGGAATTGATCCTCATCGTCAACAAGGACAAGGCCGATCTGAAGGCCATCCGGCGCATAGCCTCCGCTCACCGCCATGTCCGCGTCTACTCTGTGCCCGAGAGAATATCGCTGGGCCAATGCTTGAACTGCGGCATCTCGCGGGCCAGGCATCCTCTGATCGCCAAGTTTGACCACGATGATTATTATTCGCCTTATTATCTTCGGGAGCAGGTCAAGACGCTTGCCTCCAAAGGAAGCTCCGTCATCGGCAAGCATGCCTGCCTCGTCTATTTGGAAGGGAGCAAGCGGCTCGTCGTCCGCTCCCCCGAGGAGCAGCATAAATTCGTCGATTTTGTGCAGGGCGGAACGATCTTGTTCCGGAGGAGCGTGCTGAAACACGCGCGCTTCGACGATATCTCCTTGGGCGAGGATGTCCGGTTTTTAAGAAAATGCACAAAAAGAGGCTGCACCGTCTATGCATCCTCACCCTACAATTACGTGTACATCCGCCGAAAAAACAAGAGCACCCACACCTGGAAGGTCAATGACCGGTACTATCTGGCCAAAAGCCTTCCCGTTGCGGTTACCGACAACTATGCCGCCTACGCCAAGAAAAAAGCCTGACCTGAGCAGAGGACCGGTGAAAGAAGCTGCGGCAGCAGCAGCTTTCACCGGTCGCTCACGGGTATGGTGATCAGGAAGGTCGTGCCGATGCCCTTTTCGCTCTCGACTTCGATGACGCCCTTCACTTTGTCGATCGTGCTGTAGACCATGAGCATGCCAAGGCCGGTCCCTTCCGCCTTCGTGGAATAATACGGCTTGCCCAGGCGGGATATCTCCTCCTTGGTCATTCCGATTCCCGTATCCCGGATGCTGATGACGATATGCTGCTTTCTCTCGGCGACATCGATGGAGAGGATGCCGCCTCCCGTCTCCTTCATCGCTTCAATTCCGTTTTTGTAAATATTGATCAGGCATTGCTGGATCTGATTCCGGTCATATCGGATTCGGAGGCTGTTGCTGAAGCTGAATTTCACCTCTACGGCATGGATGGATGCATAGGGCATGATGACATTTTTGGTATATTCCAGCTCATCGATCATGTTGGAGTAGACCATGTTTTCCGACTGCGGCTTGGCGAACGACAGATAATCGCTGACGATCTTCTCGGCCCGGTTGAGCTCCTGCAAAGACAGGTCCACGAATTTTTTCTCTTCCGGCGTAATCGTCGCCGATTTCTGCAGCATTTGCAGGAATCCGCTC
>Ga0194137_10000311_pt1 | contig 33936 bp, 39 predicted proteins | sample TARM_MetaG_T3_14_FD_134025 | JGI IMG/M metagenome (GOLD analysis project Ga0194137, IMG submission 134025) | Freshwater microbial communities from Pennsylvania, USA, analyzing microbe dynamics in response to fracking - TARM_MetaG_T3_14 (version 2) | ecosystem: Environmental > Aquatic >... | reverse complement strand
TCAGCTGAACGCGGTCGATGACCTTGCAGTCGACAGTCTCCTGGATGTTGCGCACCTGCTTGGAAGAGAGTTCTTGCTGGAAAATGACTGTATCCGCCTCAAGTTCTGCGCACAGATTCACCAGTTCCTCCACTTTCCCTTTGCCGATGACGGTCCGGGAATCTTTCCGCTCCCGCTTTTGCGTCAGGACGCCGACAACTTCCCCCAACGCCGTTTCGGTCAATTCCGCCAGTTCCCTGATTTCATATTCAAAGGCTTCATCCGTCTGATTCGTCTGAACGTTCACCAGAATAACTTTTTCTTTCGTATTTTCCATAGCGTTTCCAACTTTCTTTTTTCGTCCTTTTTCATCCCTCACATCAGGAACGACTCGACTAAACCTTCGATTTTCTGCAGCTCGTGAGCATCCTGAACCAAGTCAAACCAATGGATGCCGCTCATCCGGTTCCGGAACCAAGTCAGTTGCCGTTTGGCATAGCGCCTTGAATTTTGCTTCAGCAGTTCCGCCGCTTCTTCAAAGGTGAGCTCAGCATCGAAATACCCGAACCATTCTTTGTAGCCGATGCCTCTTGTCGCTTGCGTCTTGGCAGGCAGCTGCCTGTCAAAAAGCGCTTTTGCTTCTTCAACCAGGCCGGCCGCGACCATCAGATCAACGCGTCGGTTGATGCGCTCGTAGAGGATGCTCCGATCGGTATCAAGCCCGATCAGTAGCGCATCATAGTGGGGATCTGCTTCCTTGTCGGCCTGATCCGAAAAGCGTTTTCCGCTGAAGTGGATCACTTCCAAAGCGCGGATGACCCTTCTGCTGTTGTTTGGGTGGATCTGTTCGGCCGCTTCGGGATCTTTCTCCTGCAGCCGTTTCCAGATGTGCATGGCATCCGTCCGTTCCAGTTCCGCTTCCAATTGTTTCCGGTAGCCGGGATCTTCGGCAGCCACTCCACCGAACTGCATGTCGAACAAAAGTCCTTCTATATAAAGTCCCGATCCTCCGACCACAATCGGAAGCTTGCCTTTTGCCAGGACCGAGGCGATGGCTGCCCTGGCGTCCCTTTTGAAATCGGACGCTGTGTAGTCCTGATCCACCGGTACAATATCCAACAGATGATGCGGGATGCCTTCCGTCTCTTCTTCGGTCACCTTCGCCGTACCGATGTCCAGTCCAGCATAAACTTGCATGGAGTCCCCGTTGATGATTTCACCATTGTATTTTTTTGCCAGCCGTATGCTCAGTGCGGTTTTCCCGACTGCTGTCGGCCCTACAATGACCAAAATTTTAGCTAATTTTTTCTCTATTTTTTCAGACACCCTGGATCACCTTTCTCATTTGCAGTGCGCGTTCCGGATAGTCCGTGATCAGCGAATCGATATTTTTGCGCAGACAGACTTGCATTTCGACTTTCCGGTTCACCGTCCAAACGCGAAGCGGGATCTTGGATTGTTCGAAAGGCGGCAGGCTGCGCAGAATCGAAAATTTCGGATGCCACCCTTCCACCGGGAACCCTTCGCCCAGATCGATTTGCTGTTTTCCTTTTTTACTGAAAAGCAGGGCGATTTTCGAGTCCCCGCGCAGCTCTTTGATTTTTTTCAAGGTTTCGTAATGGAAACTGGAGTAGATGACCGAAAATTGGGCAAGAAAGGGCTCTGTCAAAGCAAGCACCTTTTCTTCGAGCGCGGGATATTGGAATACGTCCGTCTTCAATTCGACATTGAGGACGCCCGTAAAATGACTTTCCGCCAAAAGGGTCAATACCTCCTGTAGCGTCGGGATGCGCGCGTTACTGTATTTCGGATCGAACCAACTGCCGGCATCCAATTCCTTCAATTGCTGCAGGGTCAGCTCTTTCACATAGCCTTTTCCGGATGTCGTGCGGTCCACAGTCTCGTCATGGATGACCACGACTTCCCCATCCTTGCACAAATGGACGTCCAATTCTATGCCGTCGCTGGCAACTTTCAGAGCTTCCTGAAAAGCCTCCAGCGTGTTTTCCGGGCGGGTTCCGCGACTGCCCCTGTGCGCGATGATTTTAGTGTATGCCAATTTCCCCAATCCTTCCGGTCTGCTCTGCTGCGCAGTTTATCGTTTACGCCTTATTTTTTTCGGTATCTGCCAACTCCAGCAATTCTTTTGCGTGGGCCACTGAGAGTTCCGTGATATCGGTCCCCGCCAACATGCGTGCGACTTCATTGATGCGTTCGGCACCGAACAGCGGTTTGACATGCGTCTTTGTGCGGTCGCCGCTGATTTCTTTTTCGATATAGAGATGCTGGTCGCCATCGCCGCCACTTGCGGAAGATGCGTGATGCAGAGCACCTGCGAGTAGCTGGCCACCAAGTGGATTTTGTTGGCTATCGCTTGCGCTACCCTGCCCGAAACACCTGTATCGACCTCGTCAAAGATGATGCTTGTGATGCCTTGCGTCTTGGTGAAAATCGCTTTCATCGCCAGCATCATCCGTGATAGTTCGCCGCCGCTGGCCACTTTTGCCAAGGCTTTCAGTGGTTCGCCGACGTTCGTCGCGATATAGAACTCCACTTGATCCAATCCGTTATCCGTAATGGCGGTCTTCCCGGGCTGTTCATGGAAAACCGTCTTGAAGAGGACCTTTTCCATGTACAGCTCCTTCAGCTGCAGCTGGATCTGTTCTTCGAGAACGGCTGCAGCTTTCCCACGGATGGCCGTCAATTGTTTGCCGATGGCCAAAATCTCTGTTTTTGCCTTGTTGTAGTCCAAGTTGAGTTTCTCGAGGTAGCTCTCCCGGTTTTCGATCAGATCCAGTTCATTGGCGATATTCCCGTAGTGCCCAAGGACTTCGCTGATCGTGTTGCCGTATTTCCGCTTCAGCTGGCGGATCAATTCCAGACGGTTTTCGATTTCGTTCAAGCGGCCTTCATCGTACGACAATTGCTCGATCTCCGACAGGATGTCGCCGGCGCATTCCTGCAGCTGATAATACGCTGCCGAAACCGAGGCTGCGATCGCCTGGTAGGCCGGATTGATGTCCTGCACTTTTTCCAGTGCCGCCATGCCGAGACCGATTTTGTCGATGCCGTTCTCTTCGCTGTTCTGCAATGAGTCGTACGCGCTCGTCAAAGCCTGCATGACTTTTTGATAATTGACGAGCAGATTCCGTTCTTCTTCCAGTTTTTCATCCTCTGCCGGGTCCTTCAACTGCGCCTGTTCGATTTCCTGGATCTGGAAAGTCAACAAGTCGATCCTTTGGACTGTTTCTTTCTCGTCGGTCTTCAGCTGGATCAGTTGTTTGCGCGTATCCACATATTCGGAATAGGCATCGAGGTACCTCATTTTGACTTCTTTCAGTTCGTTCCCGGCGAACTGATCCAACAGGTCGATATGCTTTTGCGGATCCATCAATTCCTGATGCTCGTTCTGCCCATGGATATCGATCAGCGTTTCGCCGACCTCGCGCAGTGTCGCAACCGTAACGATCGATCCGTTGACGCGGGATATATTTTTGCCGTTGCGGGAAAGCTCCCGCTGCAGCAGAACTTGGTTCCCGTCCGCTTCGATGCCGTACGCTTCCAGAACGGCCAATGTCTTGGCGTTTTCAGGAATGCTGAAAAGCCCCTGGATGACCGTCTTGTTTTCGCCGTATCGGATCAGATCGTTGGACCCTCTTCCGCCTGCCAACAGTCCGACGGCATCGATGATGATGGATTTCCCGGCTCCGGTCTCCCCGGTCAGCACGGTCATCCCTTCATCAAAACTCACTTGCAGATTCTCAATGATTGCAAAATTTTTAATGGACAACTCTTGTAACATTCGGCATTCCCCTTCGCAACGGTTCCTAAAGACACCTATTTATCGGAAATCGAGATCGATTTGCTTTTCAGCTGCAGATAGGCCTCTTTGACCACTTGCGGGCTGTCGATTTCAGGAGAAACGATGCCCGGCGCGTGGTCAGCTGCCTGCAAATGGACCAAAAATTCGATGTTTCCGGTCCCGCCTGTGATAGGCGAAAAGCTCAGATTTTTCACGTCGAAACCGGTCAGGGAGGCAAAATCCAAAATGTCCCGCAACACTTCATTGTGGACAGCCGGATCGCTGACGATCCCTTTTTTGCCGATTTTGCCTCTACCGGCTTCGAATTGTGGTTTGATCAGCGCAACGACGTCTCCGCCGACCGCGATGATTTCCTTCAGCACCGGCAAAATCAGTTTCAGCGAGATGAAGGACACGTCAATGGAAGCCATCTCCGGACGGCCTTTTTCAAAATCCTCCAGTTTGCTGTAACGGAAATTCACCCGTTCCATGACCACGACCCTTTCATCCTGGCGCAATTTCCAATCCAATTGATTGTAACCGACATCCAGGGCGTAGCATAATTTCGCCCCATTTTGCAGCGCGACATCCGTGAAACCGCCTGTCGAACTGCCGATATCCAAAAAGATTTTGTCCTTTGGATCCACTTGGAACAAGGCGATGGCTTTCTCGAGCTTCAATCCGCCCCGGCTTACGTATTTCAAAGTTTCTCCCTTTATATGCAGAGTTTTCTCGACGGAAATCTTTTCGCCAGGTTTGTCGTAACGTTGGTTGTTTTCGTCATAGATTTGCCCGGCCATGATCAATCTTTTGGCTTTTTCGCGGGAATCAGTCAAGCCCTGTTGTACTACAAGTAAATCCAATCTTTCTTTTTCCATGGTAATCTCCCGTTATATTCTGACGTAATCCAACAATTGGCGGAATACATCTATTTTATCTTCCGCACCGCCATAGGGCAGTGCCACCCGCTCCAAACAGCCTTCCGCCTGACGGATGACGCTGTTCAGTTCCTGGATGGCTCCGGTGACGCCCAAGATGGATGGGTAGGTATTTTTGTTCAATGCCGCATCATGATGGGTGGTTTTGCCTGTCCCGGCCTCATCCAGCACGACATCCTTCAGATCATTGTGGATCTGGTAAGCCAAGCCCAAGTGCCTGGAGAATCCTTCCATTTCGGTTGAGAATGGTTCATCCGCCTCTGCGATGAGGCATCCTGCTGTGACGGCATACCTTATCAAGGCGCCAGTCTTTTTGTCATGCACTTGTTTCAATTCTTCGATTGTCAATGTCTTCTTTTCGCCCTCAACATCATCCATCTGTCCGGCTATCATGCCGTTCGGACCGGCTGCTTTTGTCAATAAGGCGATCAGTTTGATTTTTTTGTCTGCCGGAATGGCGGCGGACTCCGCAAGTATCTCGAAGGCAGCCGTCAGCAACGCATCACCCGCAAGAATCGCTGTCGATTCCCCGAATACCTTATGCGAAGTCAAACGTCCTCTTCGGTAATCATCATTATCCATTGCCGGCAGATCATCATGGATCAAGGAATAGGTATGGATATACTCCAAAGCGGCTGCGGCGGCAAAGCCATCCGAAATTTCGGCGTCTGCCAACGAAAGGGTCGCCAACACTAAAAGAGGGCGAATTCTTTTTCCGCCCCCCATTAAAGAATACGCCATCGCTTTGTGCAGATTTTCTTGCGCAGGCACACATGCATCCAATTCCGAATAGAGATAATCATCGAATCGAGGCATCCATTCCGCTTGAAATTCCATAAGATTCATGCTCGTCATTCTCCTTCGGCTTGGACTGTCGGTTCTTCAAAATTCGCTTCCGATCCATCAGGATGGATGATTTTCGTCAACGTTTTTTCGGCATTGTTCAAAGTGTCCAGGCAATACTTGCTGAGGTCCATCCCGACCTTGAATTGCTCCAAAGCCTCTTCCAATGGAACGTCCCCGGCTTCCAGTCTTGTCACAATAGCTTCCAGTTGGTTCATCGCTTCTTCAAAACTTACTTTTTTTTCGGCCTTCATCATTTTTCCTCCACAACTTGTTTTACTTCTGTTTCGGCATAACCGTCCGAAAAATTCACTTTCAATTTATCGCCGCCGTGCAACTCTTTGACGGAAGCGACAACGTTACCGTCCCTTGTCGTATAGGTGTAGCCTCGCGACATGATCTTCAAGGGGCTCAATAGATCCAACGATTGCATGGCAGATGCCATGCGCATTTCCTTCTGCTTCATGTAGCGATCCATGGCTCTTTCCAGTTCATCGGCGGCCTGTTGCCTGCGGTTGCCGGCCAGCTGCACTTCCCTTGCCGGATTCCGGTTTTTAAGCCGCAATTGCAGCCGTTGCAGCTCATTGGAGCGCAACTGGATCTGCTGCTGCATCTGATTGGCCAGGCGTTGTTGTACCTGGTCCGCTTTGATGGCATATCCTTCATACATCCTCTCCGGTTGTCTGAAGATATAGGATTGCATGGCGCGGTTCAATCGCTGCTGTTGCATCGTGTGCAGGTGCCGCAGCTTTTGATGGAGCCTGTTGTCGATCTGGTGGATGTAGCGGATGACATCGCTCAAAACGGGGACGGACAATTCCGCAGCCGCTGTTGGAGTAGCTGCGCGGACATCCGCAACAAAGTCGGCTAACGTCGTATCGGTTTCATGCCCTACGGAGGAGATGACCGGCGCACTCATGGCAGCTATTTGCCGAACGACGTTTTCATCGTTGAAGGACCAAAGATCCTCGATGGAACCCCCGCCCCTTGCGACGATGACCACATCAAAATCACCTTTTTGCTCAATTGCTTGAAGATTCTTGATGATGTTGGCGGCGGAATCCTTCCCTTGGACAATGGTCGGATAGAGTACGAGCTGGACGATCGGATATCTTCTTTTCACAGTCGTCATGATGTCCCGGATGACCGCTCCGCTTGGGCTGGTCACAATGGCGATGCGCTTCGGAAATACCGGGAGCTTCTTCTTCGGCAAGGAAAACAACCCTTCGCGCGCCAATTTCTCCTTCAGTTCCGAAAACGCTTGGTACAAAGCACCGACGCCATCGGGCTCCATATGTTCGACCATGATATTATAGGTTCCGCCCGATTCGTAGACATTCACCCGTCCGATGAGCATCACCTTCATCCCTTCCTTGGGCTTGAAAGTCAACTTGTCGAATCTGCCTTTATACATCACTGCTGAGATGACGGCATGGTCATCCTTCAGGCTGAAGTATTGATGGCCCGGACGCGGACGATAGTTGGATATTTCGCCAGTAAGGTAAACGCGTTCGAGATAAGGATCGGCATCAAATTTTCTTTTGATGTATTTGGTTAAAGCGGTGACGCTGAGATAGACAGGTTCCAACTTTGCGCCTCCTTGATTATTTTGCTTTATCGATTGTTTGTTGCAACAGCATCGTGATGGTCATCGGACCGACACCGCCAGGCACAGGTGTGATATGGCTTGCGATGCCCATTGCGGCGGCTGTATCCACATCGCCGATCAACTTGCCTTCCGCGCTGCGGTTCATGCCTACATCGATGACGACAGCGCCCTCTTTGATGAAGTCAGCGGTGACGAAATGGCCTCTGCCGATAGCGGCAACCAGGATGTCGGCTTCTTTCGCCAATTCCTTCAGATTCTTCGTGCGCGAATGGGCGATCGTGACGGTTGCGTTTTCGTTCAGCAGCATGATGGACATCGGTTTACCGACGATATTGCTCCGCCCGATCACCAACGCTTTTTTGCCTTCCAGCGCGATATTGTATTCTTCCAGGATCTTCATGATGCCGTAAGGCGTGCATGGCAAAGCCGATTCATTGCCGAGGAAGAAGTTTCCGACGTTCATCGGATGGAAACCATCCACATCTTTCTCATAACGGATGGCGCGCAAAACTTTTTGTTCATCTATGTGTTTCGGCAAAGGCAACTGTACCAGGATGCCGTGCATGCTGTCATCTTCGTTCTGTTTTTCGACTTCAGCCAGCAGATCCGCTTCGGAAATGTCCGCAGCCAGACGAACGACACGCGAATTCATGCCCATTGCTTCGGATTGTTTCTCTTTGTTGCGGACATAGACTTGGCTCGCTTTATCTTCGCCGACCAAAATGACGCAAAGACCAGGGGTTTTCCCTTCTGCTGTCAGTGCTGCCACCTGTTCTTTCATCTGATCCTGCATTTTTTTCGCTAAGCCTTTTCCATCCATGATAATCGTTTCCATTAATCAATCTCCTTTTCCTTGGTGTTACCGTCTATTTTAACATATTATCTTTGATTAAGGTTAGAAAAGCGCGCTCGGCTGGTCCGAATTCACCGACAAAAAAAGAAAACCCTCATGCCGAAGCATTAAGGATTTTCCGATTTAGGAATGAGGTTGGACAAAACGCCGTTGATGAATTTGCTCGATTGTTCATCGCAATAAAGTTTTGAAATTTCGATCGCTTCATTCAATGCCACTCTTTGAGGCACCTGTTCCGTATCACCCAGCAGCATTTCATAAGCAGCAATCTGCATGATCAGAGCGTCTGCTTTGGCCAGTCGGCCCACTGTCCAGTTCTTCAGGTACGGTTGGATCGCTTCATCGATCGTCGCCTGATTATCAAGCACGCCATGCACCAAGGTTACCAAATAAGGATACTCCTCGATCGCGATGTCCTCTTCGCTGTTCCACTCCTCTGAATCGCTCAGCAGCGCTTGCTTGATGGCTTCTTCAGGGGTCAATTCTTCGTTTGTTTTCAACTGGAAAAGGGCTTGAAGCGCCTTTTCCCGGATTTCTCTTCTGGTTAAACGGGAAGTGCTCACGCATTCTCCCCCAATTCTGTGTCCAAATCAAGATAGGCATTTTCTTCGGATTTCGGTGCGACCAGGCCGACCACATGCACGTTCACTTGCGACACTTCAAGATTGCTCATGTAAAGGACTTGTTCCTTCACTTTTTCCTGCATATCCAAAGCGACTTTCGGCACGGAAGATCCATATTTGATGTAACAATACACATCCACGACCAAACCATTTTCATCGACTGTCAAGTGGACACCTTTGTTGTGGGCAGTGCGCCCCAATAATTCATTGACGCCGGTCTTGAAAGACCCTTGCATCGCATAGACACCTTCTACTTCATTCGCTGCGATCCCAGCGATCACTTCAATCACTTCAGGAGCAATTTCAATCTCTCCCAATGGAGCAGGACCGTTTGCTAAAGGAATGTTTGTTTCTTCCATCATCTGTCATTCTCCTTTCTTGGCAAACATTATGCGCGGGATACGTAAGAACCGTCCGTTGTGTTGACGATCAGCATATCATCAGCATTCACGAAGAATGGCACGTTGACCATCAATCCAGTTTCCATTTTGGCCGGTTTTGAACCGCCTGAAGCTGTATCGCCCTTGATTCCTGGCTCGGTTTCTTCCACACGCAAGATTACTGTGTTCGGAAGATCGACACCGATTGTTTCTGCTTCATACATCAGGATGTTGACTTCCATGTTTTCTTTCAGGTAGTTCAACTCGTATTCGATTTGGCTGGCGTTCAATTCGATCTGTTCGTAGTTTTCCATGTCCATGAAGACATAAGCACCGGCACTCTCGTACAAGAACTGCATTTTGCGGTTCGCGAAGTGCGCTTTTCCGACTTTTTCACCAGCACGGAATGTTTTTTCCTGTACAGCTCCTGTGCGCAGATTTTTTAATTTTGAACGGACGAAGGCTGCGCCTTTACCCGGTTTTACGTGTTGGAAATCGACAACTTTCCATAATCCTCCATCAATTTCGATCGTCAAGCCTGTCTTAAAATCATTTACTGAAATCATTAATAATTCCTCCTGTGGCAACTCATTTGAAATAAGTTTACCATTAATTGTGTTCGGATTCTATTTTTTTATAAAATAATCAATTCTTTTGGAGAATGGATCAAAATCTCGTTGCCGTTATCCCGGATCACGAGATCATCTTCGATCCGGACGCCGCCAAGACCGGCAAGATAGATGCCCGGTTCATTTGTGATGACATTTCCTGGAACGAGCACTTTGCCGGCTTTCTGAGACGTATTAGGCCCCTCGTGTATTTCCAAGCCAATACCGTGCCCGTTGGAATGGCCGAATGCTTCCCCGTATCCGTGTTCCGTAATGTAATCGCGCGCGACACTGTCGACTTCGATGCCCGTCATGCCGGCTTTGGCCGTTTCGTTCACGCGCAATTGGGCTGCCAGAACGATATCATAGATTTTCTTCAATTCCTCATGCGGTTGGCCCATCGAAACCGTGCGCGTCATATCCGAAACATAGCCGTTGTAATAACAACCGAAATCCAGCGTCACGAAGTCGCCTTTTTCGATCAGTTTCGGACTGGCCACACCATGCGGCATGGCGGATCGGATGCCGCTGGCAACTATCGTTTCGAACGAAACGCCGCTTGCGCCCAATTCGCGCATATGGAAATCCAAACGGTTAGCGATTTCTATTTCCGAAACCCCTGGACGGATATGTTCGAGGATGAACCGGAAGCCGGCATCCGCAATTTCACAAGCCCTCCTGATGGTCTTGATTTCCTCCTCATCCTTGACTTCGCGCAACTCCTCAATGATGCCCGAAGCAGGCAGCAGATCACAAGTCACCAGATCCTCCAGATCCTCAACACTTCGGAAAGACAGGATGGCGTCTTCGAAGCCCAATGATGCAAGGCCCTTTTCCTCCACAATCTTTTTCACTTCAGCGAATATCGGCCCTTTATTCTGAATAATCTGAAAACCCAGCGCCTGTGACGCCGCTTGCTGGGTATATCGGAAGTCGGTCACAAAAAAAGCTTCCTCTTGGGTGATGACCGCCAAACCGGTCGTACCCGTAAAATTGGAAACATAACGTAAGTTATATTGACTTGTCACCAGCATTGCATCCATCTTCTTCGCTTTGATGGCATCCTGCAATTTTGAGACTCTACTCATTTCACATACTTCCTTCCAAAACAATATCCTGTTTGTCTGCAAACATACCTATCCAGTATACCAAAAAGGAGGCCGCATAGATAGGGGAAATATCGGCCTCGCAACGGACTGCGGAGCGTCCCACGCCTTTGCTGGACGATGGACAACCCATAAACGCACAAACAAGCCGACAATCTGCCGACTTGTTTGTGCGTCCCATGATAAGGCCTTACCTCTCGCCCACTTTACAGCCCGCCAATTCCTGCTTTTCACTCCGGAGGCAATATTTCCAATACCGATATTTCGCTGTAGTCATTTTGCAGTGTCACGGTTGCGGTGACTTTGCCGCTCGCATCCGACTCGCAGCGCACGATCCCTTCCTCAAAAGAAAGGAAAGCCGGCACAACCCGCTTTTCCGGAGCGGACGTCTTGTTCTGGAACTGCAGCCAGTAGTCGGTGTAAGCCAGCAAGGTTTGCGCTTTATAATGGTTTTCCGTCAGCCTGTAGAGATACAGCTTATTCTCGTATACCCGCATCAGCCCGAACAGCAGCATTTGCGAAAGGAACAGGTAGAAAACGGTGACCGGCAGGATGGATCCCCCCTTCCCCCGTTGATGACCGCTATGGTATGGGTGCTTTCGGCAAGATGAGATGGGCTCTGCGCGTCTTGTTGTCAGAAAGAGTAGCTTGGATAGTAATCCCTTCATTTGTCACCTCGTATTTCAGCGCTTTGACTTGCAGCAGCATCGGATGATAACCCTCACCGTTTTTGTAGCGGAGTACTTTGTTGATCCGGAACTCATAGGTGTAGGCAGCCGTATCGGCGGGGTTCTGCGATTTTGTGCGGATAGTTGTGCTTGTCTTTTGCACAAGCAACTCATCATCCAATTCATGCTCGAGTTGGATGAGGAAAAGATGCCATTGCGCATCCTGTGTCTTTCCCATCTGGATGTCCGCAGTGCGGATCACCTCCATGCCTCCCATCATCAGCAGCAGCACCACTGTATTGACGGTCAGCGCGAAAGCCGCTTCCAATAAAGTGAAACCTGATTTCGCTTGTTCAGGGAACTTCCGTTTGGATTTCGTCGGCATGCACCGTCACCCTTTCCGACCCATCGCTGCCGATCACTTCCAGCTGCATGGTTTCAGCGTTCCATGTGGTCGTGAAAAGCAAGCCTCCGGAAGCCTGGCTGCCGACCGGACTGCCACCTTCGGCGATGACCTGCATGTGGTCCTGCGCGACCCGCCAATAGGCAACATCAGTCCCGGCCTCCTGCAAAACCGTAAAAAATTGAACAGAATGCGGGACCAGCACATAAAGCGAGAGGCTGACCATACCCAGAGCAATCAAACTTTCGAAAAGCATGTACCCGCTGTTATCGTTCAGCTTTATTGACTTCATAACGACCGCTCCCCAATTGGATTGTGATGGTATAGCGATATTTGCCCGTTTCCATGATGATGGTGTTGGGCTGCAGATACCCGCTGCCGCCTTTGATGAACCCGGTGTAGCCTTGGATCACCCTGGACCCTTCCGGCAACAGCAGTTTGCGGTTGATGTAACGGTCCGATCCGGCGCTATCTTTGAAACCAGCGTAATGCGTCGCACCGATCGGACGCACGACGTCCATGTTGACGCCATTCCCGGTGATGACCGCATAACTTTGCGCCGTTTGCAGTTCCGTCAGAAAATCATCCAAAAACAGATTAAAGGCGAATTCTTCCGCTGCGGTATCCACCCGCGGGGTCAGCAGCAAAATCATGGATGCGATCGCCAACACCAGCAGGCTTTCGAACAGAGTGAACCCGTGTTTGTTCATCTGTCAGTCCGTCATCACGGTGTGGCTGCAGGGACGATCGGTGCCACTTCGCCGGCGGTTATCGTCAGTTTGGCTGTCGCTTCGGTCGCTTGTTTATCACTGAGGTACCCGCCGGTTTTTAGTTCATCAAAACTCGCCGCTTCCGACCCCGTATCCAGTTCGTACATATTCGCTTGGGTCTGCACGACCACCGCCAAAGCATCCGTCCCTTTCGTCTCCACACTTTTCTTCGTATTCGCTACATTCGGGATGATCATCAGCATCAGCACAGAAATGATGAACAGGACAAGGACCATTTCCATCAGTGTGAATCCTTCTTTGTTTTTCATTGTTTTTTGGATAGTTTTTTTGATCGTTTTCATCTAATACATACCTCCTAATGAACTAAGCATCGGCATCAACAATATAAGATAGATTGCCATTACAATGACGGCAACCATTAGGAACAAGACGGGCTGCAGCCAGCCGATTTTCTGTTCGATATCCGCGATCAGCCGCCGAAAACATTCCTCGCTGTACATGGTCAATTTGATCGGCAACTGGCTTGTGAGCTCGCCGTGGTAAATGATCCAACCCATCTCTTCCTTGAAGATCGGGTAGCGTTTGATGATCGTCGTCAGACTGTCGCCCTGCATCAGGCCTTCCTCCACCAATCCGGATATCTCCTTCATCCAAGCTGTCCCCTCATCGCCGCGCATCAGCGAAACGATCTGGTTCAGCTGCATGCCGTTTCGGAAAAAATAGGCGTATTCCCGGCAGAAAAAAAAGGAATAGTAGAGTTGGACCCACTTGCTGAAGAGCGGAATCCTGCAGAACAGCAGCGACTTTTGGAAAGCGGATTTCTTGTTCAAATAGCTTTTTGCCAAAAGGACCAGACCGGCGCCTAAGGCCAATGTGCCCAGTATGATGAGCGGCAGGTTCTCCAGATAAGCCAGGATGATGCCGACCATCACGCCGGAACCCTCTTCCGACGGCACCAGCATCGTCTCCAAACTCGGAAGCAATACCTGCCTGATCGCAACCAGCATCACATTCGCAAAGACAAGCAAAAAAAGCGGATAGATCAAAACTTTTCTGAGTTTGTGCAGCTGTTTGTCCTTTTCCGTCAGGAAGTCGGAACAAAACAGCAGTGTTTCCGTCAATTTTCCGTGAAGGAAGGAAAGCCGCAACTGCGAAACGACCTGCTCCGAAAAGCCGCAGCCAGCCAAGGCGTCCGCAAGATTGACGCCTGTTTCCAGTTCGGAAAGCATTCTTTGGATATCGTCCACACGCTTCGGCTGCATCATCTTCAGAAAAGCCAGCCCCTCGGCCAAAGAAAAGCCTTCCTTCAGTAATTCCCCCAATCGCCTCAAAAAATAAGCCTGCTCTTTTGGCTGCCAGCGTTTTTCAGACGAGATTCTCCAGGTAATGCTTTTCCGTAATGTATCCACATGCATAGGCTTTGCGCAATTTGTCATTCAAAGTGACAAACCGCTTTCCGTCCTCCTTGTTCTGCAGATGGTTCTGCAGTTGCTTGCCTGCCAATATCTCGTAGATGGCAGCCGATTTTTCGTTTACCTGATAGTGGGAACAATGAATCGCGCACTTTCCGGAACAGAGCGGACAATATTTTGCGATCAGACGTTGCGAGACGACAGCAAGCAGCGTCTGCTTCATTTGTTCGGAAGAAATCGCCAGTTCCCGCAGCCTTTCCAATACCCCGAACGACTCTTTGGCATGGATCGTCGCAATCACCAGATGCCCGGTCAATGCGCTTCTCACAACCATTTTGGCTGTTTCCTCATCCCGGATTTCGCCTATGACGAGGATGTCCGGGTGATGCCGCAGACATTGGCGGATCAGCAAATCGTACGTGATCCCCGCAGCCTCGTTCACTTCGGCCTGCAGAAACAACGGTTCTTCAATTTCTACCGGATCTTCCATGGTTATGATCTGCAGCGGTTCATCAGCGTATTTTCGGCGCAGCAAATGATAGATGGTGGTCGTTTTGCCGGAACCGGTAGGACCTGAAAACAGGACCAAACCGCTTTTGTGGTCCAACAATTCGAGCAACTGCGACTCTTGGGCCGGGAAAAATGCGTGCAGGCCCGGATCGGAACCAGCATTGGCATACAGCATGCGGATCACGAGCGACTCCTGATAACGGAAATTTGCGATGGTGGACAGCCTCAGTTCTATTTTCCTCCCGTTCAGCCGGTACCTGACGGCTCCGGATTGTGGTTTCCGCCTTTCGCCGACATTCATGTTCGAAAGGAACTTGAAATAGGAAATCAGCCGTTCACCCTTTTCAATTGAATAAACGGATACTTTTGACAACCCGGTACTCACCCTGAAAAAGAGTTCGTAATGGTCTTCGTAAGGGAGCAGATGGATATCGGAAACACCCAACCGCATCGCATCCGCCAAAAGGCTCTCTGCTTTTTCTTCCATTTCATCACCTCATTTCTATTTTGCCGTCATCTATAACTTCTGCGAAATGCATGAGTCCGCTCTTTATCCAACGAGAAAATTGGTATAAAATAGATTATATCGGCTCAAATGGCGGTCCCGCAGGCAAATGATGCGGGACCGCTTATGGAGGAGAGGTGAATTTTTTGAAAAAGAACGTTGCTGGATCGATTCTTTTGATTGCAATCGGGACATTTCTGTTCGCAGTAGGCATCAATATGTTTTCCGTTGCGAACCATCTTGGCGAAGGCGGGGTGACCGGCATTAGTTTGTTGGCCTTCTATACCATGGATATCCCTGTAGCCATCACGAACTTCTCCCTGAACGCCATCATCCTTGCCATCGGATTCCGCTTTTTGGAGAAATCGACCATGCGGCTGACGCTTCTGGCCACGCTGTTGATGTCGGTTTTCCTGCAGCTTACGGCTGCTTGGCGTTACCCGATGGAAACAATCATTCTGGCGCCGCTTTGCTCCGGCTTTTTGGTCGGAACAGGCTTGGGCATTGTGATGCAGGCGGGCGGTTCCACAGCCGGATCCGATATCATCGCCTTGATCTTCAATAAGTATCTCGGCTGGAGCACCAGTGTTGCGCTGGTCGTATTGGATATATTCGTGGTCGGGCCTTCCATCTTCGTCATCGGGCTGGAGAATGTCGTTCTGACTGCTGTGCATCTTTATGTGCAAACGAAAGTGTTGGATTTTATCCTGGAAGGGTTCAATCCGAAGAAACAAGTGCTGATCATTTCGGATCGGCATCAGGAAATCGCTGAAGCGATCGATAAAAAAATCGGCCGCGGAATGACCTTTTTGGCAGGCGAAGGCTATTACTCCAAAAGCCAGAAAAAGGTGATCCTGATCGTCGTCAACAGACAGCAGTTGATGCCGCTCAACCGGATCGTGACAGCTATCGACCCGAAAGCTTTCTTCACAATCAGCGAAGCCCAAAGCGTCATCGGCGAAGGCTTTTCCTATTTGATTTCGGACGAGCCCTACCCGCAAAAAAGCGATGATCCCATCGATAAGCAATCGGAGTGACCACCAGCCGATTGCAAAAAACAAAAGAACGGCAAGGGCCAAATACACTGCCCTTGCCGTTCTTTTGCTTTCTAGTATGCTTCGTTATCCTAGTGTCATTGTTCTTTCAGGAGAGCAATAAAACGACGGTTTTCATGATGTCCATTTTCTCCACCGCGGCGTTGTACTCCAATCTGGCAAACTTCAGGTTCTGTTCGGCCTCGCGCATGACGGCAAGGTTCTTTTCCGAATTGTCTTTGATCCATTCGCCTTTCACATCCGCCAAGGTGATTTCCTGCAGCTCCACTGCTTTCTTCGCTTCCAGCAGTTCGAACTTCAGCAAACCGAACTTCCTTTCCAGTTCCTGCATTTTGACCGGATCCTGTTCCTTCAGCAGCTCAATTCTGGCTTTCAGCTCTTCCATGTTTCCTGCCGCCTCCAATTCCTTATCAACAGCTGTTTTTCCGTTTTATTCCGCCAAAAAATTGCAGATTGCCAATCCGAACGCTTTTGCTTGGTCAGGCCCGCTGGCAGTGATGAGGTTTCCGTCCACGGTCACACCAGCCTCCGTATAGACTGCTCCTCTGGCTTCGATTGTTCCAACTTCGGACTCGAACACAGTCGCATTTTTCTTCTTCAGCAAACCGGCATTCGCCAGAATGACCGGCGCGATGCAAATGGCCGCGACCATTTTGCCTTGACCATGCATCGCCTGCGCCAACATCGCTGCATGCGGATCGTCGAAGAAAACGCGGCTTCCCTTTCCGCCCACGAACACAACCCCATCAAAACTGTTCGTATCGACATCCTCGACCAAAAGATCCGACTGCGCGATCCCGCCATGCACACCCATACAGGTCCCGGTCTTGTGGCTGGCGATCCACATCTCATGTCCGCATTTTGCGACCTCTTCCTGGGTCATGAATAATTCTTCATCGCGGAAGTCTTCAGGTGCAATCACAAATATTACTTTTGCCATACCGCTGTCCCCCATTCGTTGTTTATCCCAATCAGATAATAGTAACTTCTCTTTGAGAGCCGTGATCGAAAAGTCCGAGGACAGTTCGACTTTGGTTACCTAAATTATACTACAAGCCTCCGAAGAAAGCGATTGCACGGACAGGCTAAGGCTTTACGTCCATATCCAGACAGCAAAAAAAACGGGAGCCTCAATTGTCTGCTGACAAGGTAGGCTCCCGGTTTAAATTACTGTTACATATTATTTTGCTTATTCTTCGTCGTCCAGATCAGCGTTGTGGAAAACTTCGGAGACATCGTCATCGTCTTCCAATTTTTCCAGCATCGTTCTGAATTGCGTTTCTTTATCCGCAGCAATGGCAGACAAAGTTTGCGGAACCATCGTGACTTCCGCTTCGGCCAACACGTAGCCTTCTGCCTTCAACGCTTCAGAAACGGCATCAAAATCAGCGGGATCCGTATAGATTTCGAAGACTTCATCGCTTGTCTGCAACTCTTCTCCACCGGCTTCCAACACGCTCATCAACATCGTGTCTTCGTCCACTTCCAAATCCTCTCGCTCGATCGCGATATAGCCTTTGCGGTCGAACATGTAGCTTACTGAACCGGATTCACCCAAGGATCCTCCGTTTTTGTTGAACGCCACCCGAATGTTTGTGGCAGTACGGTTGCGGTTGTCGGTCAAAGCATGGACCAATACGGCAACACCGTTCGGGCCGTAACCTTCATAGGTGATTTCTTCATAGTTTTCGCCTTCTCCTGAAGAAGTCGCTTTCTTGATGGCGCGGGTGATATTGTCATTCGGCATGTTCGCCGCTTTTGCTTTATCGATGATCAAGCGCAGACTCGGGTTAGATGAGGGATCCGGACCGCTGTTTTTTGCAGCCATATAAATTTCTTTCGATAATCTCTGGAAAATTTTACCTCGTTTTTGATCTGCAGCGCCTTTTGCGCCTTTGATTTTACTCCACTTTGAATGTCCTGACATTCAGATCCCTCTTCTCATCTATTAATTTACTCAATCATTTTATCAAAAGTAAGTGCTCATGGCAATTCACTTTCTGCCTTTTCTGGCTGTCAGGAAGAACCACCCGGCGCTTATCGCCAAAAATGCCCCTAATCCAGCCAAAACGACATCCTCCTTCATCGCAAATGCCGGAGACACAAATGATTGATGAAATTCATCCGCAGCCGCGTAGCTGACGGAAAGCAGCAGCGCCACCACAGCAGGCGTGACTGCATCCCGGATTTTCCCGGCGAGTCCGCCGTACCAGAAGTAAGCCAGGAGGAAATAGGAAAGGAACAACCAGACTTTGCTCCCGAAGAAGCCCAAAAAACCGAAATAGCCCAATGACTCCATGCTGATCGTCTGGTCTCCGTATCGGAAGGTGAATGTTGCGAAAAAACCGGAGAACGGTTGCGACTGCAATAGGTTCGTGATGACGTTCGGCAAAGCATAAAAATTTGTTGCGAAAGTGGCGCGGTAATATAGGTAGCCCATAATCAGAATTGCGCCCACCAAGTACGAATTGCTCTTTTGTTCTCTCTGCATGCAATTTTTTCCTTTCCGGATGTAAATTTTTTATTTATTTTTGATGGAAATTGTTATAATGCAATTATGGCATTACGTCAGTAAATTCAGACTGAGAGGATGAACAGCATGAAATATAGCCTTACGTGGGATTTGGACTCATTTTTTGAAGGCGGGAGTTCTTCGCCGGCCCTAAAAGAAAAAATCCAGTCCATCCAAAACGGATTGAAGGTTTTTGAATCCGCAGCAACCAATTGGGACCCCGAAAAAGATAAACCGGAATATCCTGTTTTTCAGGATTTGCTGCATCAGGAAGAGCAGTACGCAAAAGCCTTGATGCAATGCAACAGCTTCATAACGGGTATCCAGTCGGCCGATGTCTCGGATTTGAACGCGAGCGCAATCCATGCGCGCATAATTCAATTGTACAGCAAATTAACGATTATTCAAACGACTCTGAAGAAAAAAATTACCGCAATCAAAGCAAGCGATTGGTCTTTGTTGGCCGAAAAGCCGGCATTTTCACAACTTGCATTCGCTCTATCGGAATGGCGCCAACAAGGCAATCGCCTCCTTTCCGACAAGGAAGAAGCCTTATTGGCGACTTTGCGTGTCGATGGTTTCAACGGTTGGAGCGCCCATTACGATACGCTCGTATCCTTCATCAAGATTCCGTTTGAGGAGGCCGATGGAACTATGAGCGAACTGTCCGCCGGCCAAGCCATGAATCGGATGTATGCCGATCCCGATCCGAACGTGCGCAAAAAAATATTCGGAGAGTGGGAAAAAGCTTGGGGATCCCTTGCCCCCGCATTCGCCGACACGCTGAACCATCTGCAAGGTTTCCGGTTGGCGGATTTCGAGGCGCACCAGGATGAGGATTTCTTGGTTGAGCCATTGCGATACAACCGCATCAAGCGCGAAACATTGGATGCGATGTGGCAAGCCATCGGCGCAAATAAGCGGCCGTTCCTTTCGTTTTTGGACCGCAAAGCGGCTCTGATGGGCAAAGAAAAATTGGCTTGGTATGATGTCGATGCCCCTGTTTCGTTGGGGGAATTCAAATCAAAAACCTTCAGCTTCGATGAAGCAGTCGATTACATCATCGAACACTTCGCTTCCTTCGGTCCGAAACTGGCTGCTTTCTCTTTGGATGCCGTCACAAACAGATGGATTGAAGCCGAAAACCGTTCCGGGAAAAGGCCTGGTGGCTATTGCGAGGATTATCCGGAATCGAAAGAGTCACGCATTTTCATGACTTTCACGGGTTCGGCTAGCGACATGAGCACGTTGGCCCATGAGTTGGGTCATGCCTTCCATTCCCACGTGATGCGCGACCTGCCTGATCTGAATACGCGTTACGCCATGAATGTGGCCGAAACGGCATCGACATTTGCGGAGACCATCATCAGTGCGGCCACTGTCAGAGAAGCAGGCAGCGATGAGGAAAAAATTTCCCTGCTCAACACCAAGCTCGAAAATGCAACGGCCATGTTTCTGAATATCCATGCCCGCTACCTTTTCGAAAAGTCCTTCTATACCGAAAGGATGGATGGTTTTGTCACAGCAGAACGCTTGTCCGGCCTGATGGAAGCTGCCCAGAAAGAGGCTTACAAAGACTCGTTGAGTGACTACCATCCACTGTTCTGGGCGAGCAAGCTGCACTTTTTCATCGATGATGTGCCTTTCTATAACTTCCCGTACACGTTCGGCTTCCTTTTCAGCCTGGGTATTTACGCGCAAGCGATGCAGCAGAGCGAAAATTTTGAGGAAACCTATATTTCCCTCTTGAGGGACACCGGATCTATGACGACGGAAGACCTCGTGATGAAGCATCTTGGTGCCGATATCACGCAGCCGGACTTCTGGAACCAAGGCTTGGAGCTCATGGCGGAAGATGTGGCAGAATTCCTGCGTTTGACCGAGAAATATATCTGAAAACAAAACAACTCCCAACGGCCGCTGAAATTCAGGCCGCAGGGAGTTGTTTTTATTCGGGGGTTGCCGGTCCATAAACTTTGATGAATGATGGCAGCATTTCGATTTCAAGCGGAAATGCCGGACCTTCATCGCCGTCGACATTGGTGATCAGGGCATCGCCATCTTCAATGGTGATGGTCGCCTGTCTGAAGGATTTGTAGATGACCGTATCCGAATTTTTGATTTCGCCTCTGAGCAGCTGCGGCAACAATTTCAAGGAATCCAATAGGCTGAATTCCTTGAAGACGACCAAACGCATCTTGCCGTCATCGACTTTTGCTTCGGGCATGAAACTTTCGAAGCCGGCAATCGAATTCGTCAGCGCAATCAGGATGAGCGGCGATTCCTGGGAAAAAGTCTCCCCATCCACCGAGAACCGGAAACGATGCAACGGCTGGTTTGCGAGTGCTTTCCCCCCTTCAATGAAATAAGCCAGCGGACCATATTTTGTCTTCTGTTCCACGCTGACCTCTTCCACAGCTTCGGGGATCGCACCGGCGGCGACATTAGACACAAAATAACGATCATTGACCTTGCCGATGTCCAGATCGACCAAGACCGCATTATCCAACATTCCGATGGCCCGCTCGGGTTCCAAAGGGATACCAATCGCTCTGGCAAGGTCATTGACGGTGCCCATGGGAACAAAACCGAAAGACACGTTTTTTCCGGCAGCCGCCAAGCCATTGATTGTTTCGTTGACAGTGCCATCGCCACCCATGCAGAATACGGATTCATGACCTTGGCTTGCCGCTTCATGCGCAAACCGCATAGCATCGTCCTGTTCCCCGGTTTTTTTGACTGTGACTTCATCAAACATTTTGCTCAGCTGCGCTTTCATCAAATCCAAGTAGCCGGTAGCCTTTTCGCCGCCGGAAGACGGATTGACGATCAATGTGCACTTACCCATCTCATTCCCCCGCTTTCGTGTTATCTGTAAGGCAAGTGTAGCACGCAGTCCCCACAGGCAACAATCAAAACACCCTTTTCCTGCCGTTGAGCATATCTTTGGCTTTCCGCTTACAAAATGTGTATAATTTTGTAACGTTCGAAATAAACCACATTGATTTAGGGGGAGCAGTATGACAAAAGAATTTCGTGTCCTACTCTATTATAAATATACACCGATAGAGGATGCAGAAACATTTGCGCAAGAACATCTACGATTCTGCAAAGAAATCGGCTTAAAAGGAAGAATTTTGGTTGCGGCAGAAGGAATCAATGGTACGGTTTCCGGTACCGTTGAACAAACGCAAGCCTATATCGCACACATGAATGCAGATGCACGCTTTGAAGACATCACCTACAAAATCGATGAAACGGATGGGCATGCCTTCAAGAAAATGTTCGTCCGCCACCGTCAGGAAATCGTCTCGCTGCATCTGGGCGGAGATGACCTCGATCCAAACGAAACTACCGGCGAGTATTTGTCCCCGGAAGCGTTCCGCGAAGCCATCCTTGACGAAAACACGGTCGTCATCGATGCCCGCAACGACTATGAATTCGACCTTGGCCACTTCCGCGGCGCGGTCCGCCCGGATATCGCTAACTTCCGCGAACTGCCGCAATGGATCCGCGACAACAAGGAAAAGTTCATGGAAAAGCGCGTCGTGACCTATTGCACCGGCGGCATCCGCTGCGAAAAATTCTCAGGCTGGCTCGTCAAGGAAGGCTTCAAGGATGTCGGCCAACTGCACGGCGGCATCGCAACCTACGGGAAAGACGAAACCGTCAAAGGCGACCTTTGGGATGGTAAAATGTATGTGTTTGACGAGCGCATCGGTGTGGATATCAACCGCATCGAACATGTCGTGGTCGGAAAAGACTGGTTCGATGGCACGCCTTGCGAACGCTACGTGAACTGCGCCAACCCGAGCTGCAACCGCAGGATCCTGTGTTCGGAAGAGAACGAGCACAAATACATGCGCAGCTGCTCGCATGAATGCCGCATCCATCAACCGAATTATTATGTGCAGCGCAATCACTTGACTCATGCCGATGTAGTGGCACGTTTGGCCGCCATCGGAGAGACTTTTGAACCATCTGTCGCAACCCACGCATAACAGCACCCAAGTCAGCAAGGATCATCTTCCTTGCTGCTTTTTTTGGTTTCCCCGACTTTGTGATTGTTCGTTCTATGGAATGGTCAGGCGAAGCCTTTTTTGTTATACTGATAAGTGACCACCTGAAAAGGAAAGAGGGAATGTATGAACAATCCAGATGGAAATAAAGCGGAAAAATGGCTGAAAAAGACCGTCGTATTCTTCAGCCGTCTTGGACGATCGATAAACGGCAGCCTCCAGCGGATTTTCACGAAAGAAAATGCTGTTGAGACAAAACAAAAAGCGCTGCTTTGGGAACAAAGGACGCATAAGCGTATGGATCAAGGGAAAGTTTCGTTGCAGAGAATGTGGCGGAAGCTGGATTCGGAAACAAACGTGAAGCCCCTCCTTTCAAAAGGCGCTTTCGGTTTCAATGTTTTTTTTGGTGTGATCCGGAATATTTTTACCGGAATCATCCTTCTGCTGGTGCTGCTGGGAATCTTCGGTGGCGGCGCAGGCTTGGGTTACTTCGCTAATTTGATTTCGAAGGAGACTGCCCCTACGTACGAAAGCATGGCTGAAGACATCGGCAATGTCGAACTAGTTTCCACTATGTACTATGCAAATAGCGAAGCCATTTCCGAGATCCGCACCGACTTGGTCAGGACCACCGTCGGATCGGAAAGCATCTCTCCGATCATCAAAGAGGCGCTTATCGCTACGGAGGACGAAAACTTTTATGACCATGAAGGGATCGTTCCCAAAGCCATTTTGAGGGCTTTGGTGACTGAACTGACCGGGTTCGGCAGCCAATCCGGCGGCTCCACACTGACGCAGCAGCTCGTCAAACAACAGATATTGACGAACGAAGTCACTTTTTCCCGCAAAGCCAACGAAATATTGTTGGCTCTGCGGCTTGAAAATTTCTTTACGAAGGACGAAATACTGACGGCCTACTTGAACGTTTCTCCCTTCGGACGGAACAGTAGCGGCTCCAACATCGCTGGCATCGAGGAGGCGGCAAACGGCATTTTCGGCGTGCATGCTGCCGATGTTTCGTTGCCCCAAGCGGCATTTCTGGTGGGCATCCCGCAGAATCCTTATACCTATACCCCATTCACGCAATACGGGGAAAGGAAGGAAGATTTGACTGCAGCCCTGAACCGCAAGAACACAGTGCTTTTCCGTATGCTCCGCGAAGGCTACATCACGAGGGAAGAATATGATACTGCGGTCGCATACGACATCACCCAGGATTTCATCGCTGCCCACGCCACTCAAGAGGACAGGAACAGCTACCTTTATCAGGCCGTCGAACGGGAAGCGATCCTGGTGCTGATGGAACAGGCTGCAGCCGGCAACGACCTCACAATGGAAGATCTGGAAGCGGACATCGAATTGTACAACGAATACTACGCGAACGCGGACAACACGCTGCGCCTGTCCGGCTACAACGTATACAGCACGATCGACAAAGACATCTACAACGGCATGCAGGAAGTTGCCGCCGACTACGGTCACACGCTGGGAGAAACTTATGTGGATACCTATGTTGATGCGGATGGCGTCACCCAGGAAGTCACCGAACTTGCCCAAACAGGCAGTGCGTTGATCGAGAACCAGACCGGCAAAATCATCGGGTTCATCGGCGGCCGAGATTTCTCGGTCAATCAGGTGGACCACGTGTTCAGCACAAACCGCTCACCCGGTTCAACGATCAAACCATTGCTTGTGTACGCACCGGCATTGGAACAGAATCTGATTTACCCTGCTTCGATGGTGCCCGATACCAAAATCAGCATCAAACAACCTGATGGCACACTTTGGGAGCCAACAAACTTCGGAGACACCATCTCCAATACTTACATGACCGCTCGTCAAGCGCTCTACCAATCAAAAAACAACCCTACGATCAAGCTCTATGTCGCCATGAACGACGCAGGCATGAATCCGGGGCAATATCTGGACAAAATGGGCATCACCTCAATCGATGAATCGGAATACGGCAATCCATCCTTGGCGATTGGAGCAACGAATGACGGCCCTACTGTTTTGGAACAAACCAGTGCCTTCACCACCTTCGCAACCGGAGGCGATCATGTTTCGCCCTATCTGATTGAAACGATCACGGACAAGCATGGAGAGGTCATTTATCAGCACGAATCCGAAACGACTGAAGTATTCTCGGAACAAACCGCTTATCTGACTTTGGATATTCTGCGCGACGTCATCACTGATGGAACAGCCCGATCGATCAACAATTATCTGAACTTCAGCGCCGATTGGGCCGGAAAGACCGGAACATCGGAGGCAAACCGGGATATCTGGTTCATCGCCAGCACCCCTACCGTCACACTCAGTTCTTGGATGGGATACGACAATTACAAAGGAGAACACGTCTTTTATGACCCTAACAATCAAGGTCTTCCGACAGGGCGTAATCTGAACTACTGGTCCCAAATCGCCAACAAAATTTACAGCATCAATCCGGGCATTCTTGGTACCGATCAATCTCACCAACAACCGAATGGGATAGTCCAAAAATCAGTGTTGGCTGAAACTGGAACACTAGCAGGAACCGTGTCCTTCACGAATGGATTGTCCGTTTCGCTTAACGGAAGCACAAGAACCGACCTTTTCAAATCGGATGCATTACCCAAAACAATCTCTTACAACTTCTCTCCCGGCGCTACCGATGAAGACTTGGAAGATTTTTGGGACAGTTACCTTGCTGCAGCCCAAGCGAAAAAAAATGCCGCTGCAGCGGCTGCGGCTGCTGAGGCTGCCCGAAATGCAGCTGCTGACGCTGCCGCAGATGCAGAAGACGAAGACGAGACTGATGAAACAACTGAAGAAACAACCGAACCCGAAGCGGAAACCCCGCCGGCTGAGGAATCTCCAGAAACTAAAGAATAAGAAACTGGCTTAGCCTTGCCAAGCGATGTCATTAACCTAAATAACTTTACAACTGTCAAAAAAAGCAAGGATGCATGACGCATCCTTGCTTTTTTTTGAGTGCGATGCCAAATTGATGAATGTTCATCAGATATTCGAGAATTTCAATCCGACATGATGTCAAATTGTTGAAAGTTACCTGACATCCGACAATCTCGGCTCAATCGGGTGGCAAGTTGTCGGATCCGCCCCACCCATTCGACAGTTTTGGTCACCGCGCTGAGCATTTCTTCTGCCATTCATCAATTGGGGTAGGCATTGGCGATACTCTTGTTTTTTCAGCTGATTCTTTTTGCATAGCACAGAACAAGCCCTACATCCGAACGGATTCAGGGCTTGTTTGGGTTCGAGTATACTTCGGTTTGACCGATTATTTTTTAGATAAAGTTGTTCCTCTGTTGACGATTTTGTATGGGAGAATGATTGATTTTTCATCAATTTCTTCTTTGTTCATGATTTTAGTCAACAAGCGCATCGCAACTGCACCGATATCATACAGCGGCAACATGATGGACGTCAATTTTGGACGGGCCATTTCCGTGATGCGGGAATTGTTGCTGGCAGTGACTTCAAATGCCTCGGGAACGCTGACATCAGCGTTGATGATGCCGTTCAACAGACCGATGGCAAGTTCATCACCAGCCACGTATGCCGCATCCACGCCCGCTTCAAGCAATTGCTCAGCCAATAGTTCGCCATTTTGTAGCGTCGGCTCGCATTCGAACACAAGCGCCTCATCAAAAGGAATGTTTGCATTGAACAAGGCGTTTTTGTAGCCTTTCAGGCGATACTGACCATTGATCGGGTTGGAAAGGGCTGCTGAAACGAAAGCGATATTTTTCTTGCCGTTCGCGATCATGTTCGCTACGACCTCTTCGGTTGCGCCGATGTAATCGATATTGACGCTTCCCACTTGTTGCTCTGGATCGATTGTTCCCGCCAGCACGACCGGCGTTTTGGAACGGGAGAATTCCGCGCGCAACTCATCCGTGATCTTATTGCCCATATAGATGATGCCATCCACTTGTTTAGCAAGCAAAGTGTTTAACACTTGGACTTCCTTCTGGTCATTCTGATCTGAGTTCGCCAAGATGATATTATACTTGTACATTGTAGCGATATCATCGATTCCTCGCGCTAAAGATGCAAAGAACAAGTTTGTGACGTCAGGGACAATGACCCCTACTGTCGTTGTTTTCTTGCTTGCCAAACCACGGGCTACCGCGTTCGGTCTGTAATCCAAACGTTCAATGACTTCCAATACCTTTTTCCTTGTGGATGGTTTTACGTTGGGATTACCGTTCACTACGCGGGAAACGGTTGCCATGGAGACATTCGCTTCGCGAGCGACATCGTAAATTGTAATCGTCTGCTTTTCCATTTATGTTGCTCCTTATCTCAATTGTTTTCAATTTTTTATTTTCCATTATTCAACATAATGTTGTAAATGTTGATTGTTTTACAAGCTTATAAAGAATTTACCATTGTTTCACTAGATATGCAAGCGTTTTATAAAAGTTTTCATGAAAATTTCACATTGCATTATTCCAAAATCGAACCCTAATTATATGCTATAATACTAAAGAAAGGAAGGTGTCATATTAAAAATGCCTTTAAACCCAATTATCAATTTAATGAAAACCCAAGATATCGATATCGTATTTCTTAATGATCCCAAAAACGTGTTTTACGTTTCCTCTTACAGGAGCGATCCGCATGAACGGATTTTGGCGGCCGTATTGTTCAAGGATGCGAAACCCTTGCTGTTTGTGCCTGCACTGGAAGAAAACGATGCGCGGAATACTGCAAAGGAGTTTGATGTAGTCAGCTACATGGACACGCAAGATCCTTGGTCGGTTCTGGCAACCAGCATCAAGGAACAGCTATCGCCGCTTTCAACCTGGTCCATCGAAAAAGATTTCTTGACTGTCGAACGAATGGAAGCATTGCGCATGCATTTCCCGACAGCAATTTTTCAACATAACATCAGTGATGCGCTTCAGCAAATGCGCCTGATCAAGAATGGACAAGAACTCGCCTTCATGAAGGAAGCGGGCCGTTGGGCGGATGAAGCGCTCAAAATAGGCGCCCAAACACTGAGAGAGGGCATCACCGAGATGGAAGTCGTTGCCGAAATTGAATACCAGCTGAAGAAAAGAGGCGTGGCCGAAATGAGCTTCACCACTATGGTACTGTTCGGCGAAAACGCAGCCAGCCCGCATGGCGTCCCCGGTGACACCAAACTCAATAAAAACCAGTTTGTGCTGTTCGATCTGGGAACGATGCACGAAGGCTACGCCAGCGACGTGACGCGCACCCTCTTCTTTGGCGAAGAGCCATCCGAGCACCAAAAACGGATCTACGAATTGGTTTTGGCAGCCCATGACCAAGCGATGGCTGCGGTTCGCCCCGGCATCACCGCAGGCGCATTGGATGCCACAGCGCGGACGGTCATTGCGGATGCGGGCTACGGCCGCTACTTCAACCATCGACTGGGTCACGGCTTGGGTCAGGGCGTGCATGAATTCCCATCCATCATGGAAGGCAATGAAATGGCACTTATTGAAGGCATGTGCTTCTCCATCGAACCCGGCATCTACATCGAAGGGGATATCGGGGTCAGAATCGAAGATTGCGGGTTTGTGACTGCGGACGGCTTTGAATCCTTCACGCACTCACCCACCGGCATTGACGCCTATTCAAGGCTGATCGACTGACACTTTACACACTCGAAGCGCAAAAAAAACAGGCCCCGCGGCCTGTTTTTTGTTGCGTTTAGATATCTTCCACGCTGTCCTTGAGTTCTTCGACTTTTTCCTCGACTGCGGCTTTTTTCTCCTCCGCAACGGCAGCCGCCTCTTCTTTGCCTTCCTCCGCGATGACCGAGGCAAATTCCTTCACGTCAGTGGCTTTCTCTTTGATGTCATCCTTCGCCTTCTTCAGGTCATCCCCTACATGCTTTGTCGTTTCGGTAAATTGCGTCTTGATGGATGAAGTGGTGTCCTTCAGGTTGATTTTGATGTCTTCCGTCGTTTCTTTGGCGACATCCATGAACTCATTGCCCTTCTCCACTGCGATGTCCGCATAATCGCGGGCTGTGTCGAGCAGATTGTTTACTTCCTCCGTGATGTCATCCCGCAATTCTTTTCCTGGTTTTGGTGCAAACAGCAAAGCTGTTATGGCTGCAGCGGCTCCTCCGATGATTGCCCCTAATACAAATCCGCCTTTATTTTTTGTCATAATCTTCCATCTCCTTTTCATTTATGTTTGGGTTGACGCTTCAGTAAGTTTTGAACTTTGTGTCCTTCGTTTCTTTCTTCGCTTGCCTTTGACGGGCAAGTGCCATCGCCGTCCGGCCAAGCTTTCCGACTGTAGAGGAACCCGATGCGCTTTTTCCGCCTTTCCCTCCGCCTTTAAGTGACACCGCCAAATTTCTGGTCGATTGGTTCACATCGGAAACAGTCACACCCAAATCGCCGATTGCGGTGAATAATGGATCTGTCTTGCTGATTTTGCCGTTCAGATCGTCCACCAACGTATTGGCTTTATTCAGCAAGCCTTCAACTTCAATCGACAAGTGATCGACATCTTTTGTGATGACTGCCAGGCTTTTGTTCGCTTCCTGGGTCACTTTTTCAACCTCGCCTAAGATGTCGGTGACTTTCCTTAATGCCAAGATGATGAAAACAACCAATACCGCAAAAGCCAGCGCGGCTATCAAAGCCGCAATTTCACCATATCCCATTATTTGTACTCACTCCTTCTTGATTCATACGCGCACCTGTCAAAGCATTGTACGAATTTTTATAAGATTTATACTATTTATAATAAAATGATACCATAGTCATTTCTGATATGCTATTGAAACCCCTTTAGTTGATGCTGATTCCCCGGAAATGGATTCTTCAAAAAAACGTAATCCTATCTTCATTTTCATCAGCCGGGTAATTTGATACAATGGAATCAACTGTTCAGAAATGAGGGATTCAAATGATCGATGCAAGTATGCAAGACAGCGCTCTTGCGCAAGGTTTGATAGAGGAAGTGGTGACGAATCCGAACATATTCGTCAAATGGTGGAACAGCATCGCATGGGAGCAAATTCTGGGCTTGTTCATTTCGAAAGGGATCACTTTGCTGTTTTTGCTGCTCATCTTTTTCGTTTTAAAACGGTTGTCCAATTACGTGCTGCACCGGACTTTTGAAAAGCAGATATTGACCAAACACATTACACAGAACCGCGCGACCACAATATATAAAATAGCCGAGAATGGTTTGCGTTATCTGTTGGTCTTCTTTTTGGCCTATGGTGTCCTCTCCATTATGGGCGTACCCATCGCTACACTTGTGGCTGGTGCGGGGCTTGCGGGTTTGGCGATCGGACTTGGTGCGCAGCAATTCATCAATGATATCGTCAATGGTTTCTTCATTATCCTGGAGTCCCAATTTGATGTCGGCGATCACGTTATCATCGGCGGCATCGACGGCACTGTCGTGAACGTAGGGCTGCGGACAACACAAATCAAGAGTCTTGATGGCACGTTGCATTTCTTACCGAACCATACCATCACGACCATCAGCAACCTGTCCCGCAATGATATGCGGGCAATGATCGATATCCTGTTGTATCCGGATACCGATTTTGAAACGGTCGACCAGGTCATCCATGCCGTAAATGAACGGATCGTGCCTGAGCATCCGGAAATCGTCAAAGGCCCGAATGTTGTCGGCATTACCGATAAAGGGAATGGCCAGCTTGCCTATCGGGTGGTCTTTTACACATTGAATGGCCAACAGTTCACCATCCAAAACCTGTTCCTGGGAAGCTACCGTTCCGCCCTGTTGGAAGCCGGCATCCAGATTCCGGCTATGCCGTACACCGCGCCGAAAGCATAAACTTCCGCAAGAAAAAAAGTGCTCGCCTCCACATTGTTTGGAGGCGAGCACTTTTTTTCTGGCGAGGTTCGGAGTGGGCAGCCGCTTGCTATTTTTCGGATGCCACTTCTTCCTTCTCCTCGATTTTTTCAAATTTATAGATGCGGTGGATGCCGTGCACGAGGTGATTCACCCGCGTCAGGATCTCTTTGCGGGTGATGATGCCGATAAATTTGCCATCATCTTCGGTAACGCACAGGAAATTGTGGTCGATCAGATAATTCAGGATGTCCTCAAGATCTGTCCATGGGCGGATGGTCTGCACGTTCCTGTCCATCACCTCTTCCACCGTGAGCGTCTCCAGCTTGTCATAGCGGATCGCATCAATTTCCGTGATAGCCTTGATGATCATCGGTATGGAGATCAGCCCTTTGATGCGGGACTTCGAATCCAAAACTGGAATGACGGAATACTTCACTTGTGACAGCACCAGGAATGCATGGTTCAGGTTGTTTGAACTATGCACATTGGCGACGTTTTCGCCATGGATCATCAGATCTCCGCACGCGTCATTGTCCAGCAATAACCCGGCTACTTCGCTACTAATCATTTTGTTTCCTCCTAAAAGGTAGCTGTCCGCAGCCTATGCCGCCGGAAGCACCTTCTTTGCATGTGATCAAAGAATTTGAAATTGTCTTTTCATGTCGGCCATCTCCTGATGGCGGTCATTATAATAGGTCACCGTGGCGGATCGGCCGTCCAAAGTGACGATGCAATAGGTCTTTTCCATCAGTGTGCCCCGTGGCTGGCTGATGCTGCCGGGGTTTATGAATACAATGCCATCCTCCTGCTCGGCTTTGGCGATATGTGTATGTCCATAAAACACCAACGTGGCCTTCGCTTGTTGGGCTGCTTGCTTCAAACCGGCTACGGACCCCCTCACGGAATGAAGGTGACCATGCACAACCAGCACAGTCCGGTCACCGGCCTGGAATCGGTATTCATCAGGCAATTGATAATCATAATCGCAATTCCCCATCACAGTGGTCATGATTCCCCAAATCAGATCGGAACTGCTCAATTCCGAATCGCCGCAGTGGACAAAATGATCGACCTTATTCGCATAGCGCGAGGCCAATTCGTTCAGGATGTCCTTTTTGCCGTGGCTGTCGCTGACTGCAAGTATTTTCATCATCTACTCCGCTTCCTTTTCCAGCCAGGTCGCCCAATTTTTCTCCAGCTTTTTCAGGGCATTGGCGCGGTGGCTGATCTGATTTTTCTCGGCATCGCTCAATTCCGCCATCGTCTTGCCCAAGTGCGGCAAATAAAACAACGGGTCATAGCCGAAACCGTTGTCCCCGCTCGGGAACTCCGCGATTTCCCCCTCGATATCCCCTTCGACAACCAGACTTTCCCGATCCGGATGGGCCAACACCAACGTGCAGTGGAAATGTGCCTTTCGGGATGGGTTTTTCTGGGCACCAAGCATCGCCAACACTTTCGCATTGTTGGCTGCATCGCTTTTCGTGCCGCCGGCGAAACGGGCAGAAAAAACACCAGGCTGACCGTCCAAAGCATCGATGCAGATACCAGAATCATCCGCCAATACCGTCATACCCAGCAATTCGGCGATCGTTTCAGCTTTCTTCCGCGCATTGGCTTCAAACGTATAGCCGGTTTCTTCAACATCCTCTATTTCCGGATAGTCCAGCAAAGTCACGACTTCGTAGCCTTTCGGTTCAAAAAGGACGGCAAAATCCCGGGCTTTCCCCGGATTTTTTGTCGCTATCACGATTTTCTTTTTTTCAGTTGCGTTCATCGTATCCCTCATTTCTCATTCATTTTTCGATCAAATGGGCCAAATCAACTTTTTCTACTGTAAAATTGCTCTGGTCGAGCCAATTTTCTGCGATATCCGAAAACAGTTTGGGCGAGCCCGTCGTATAAAAATGGTATTCGGATGCTTCTTTGTTGTGCGAGCTTTCCGCCAAGCGGAAATAATCCAACAGAGTACTCACTTCAGAAACCGTTTCAGCACCGGAATCGATAAGGGTCACCTGAGGCCCCATCACATTTTGGATGAGCGGCGTCAAAAGAGGATAATGCGTGCAGCCCAGAATCAGGGTATCGATCGCTTCCTTCAGTAAGGGGTTCAGCGTTTCCGCAACCACTTTTTTGGCGATCGATCCATTGTATTGGTTGCTTTCCACAAGCGGCACAAATTTCGGACAGCTCATGCTGATGACCGAAATATCCTTGTCTTTGTCCTTGATCGTTTTATTGTAGACGTCACTGTTGATGGTGCCTTTTGTGCCGATCACGGCTATGCGTTCGTTTTTCGAATGTTTGATGGCCGCGCGGCTGCCGGGATTGATGACGCCGATCACCGGAATGTCCACGCGCTCCCGGATGATGTCCAAAGCAGCAGCGGTCGCTGTGTTGCAGGCGATCACCAGCATTTTGATATCTTTCTTCAGCAGAAACTGTGTCATTTCCCATGTGTATTGAATCACTTCTTCTTTAGGCCTTGGACCGTAGGGGCATCTGGCGGAATCCCCCAGATAGTAGATGGATTCATTGGGAAGTTGTTTCATTGCTTGTTTCACGACGGTCAAGCCGCCGACGCCAGAGTCAATAAAACCGATTGCTTTTTTGCTCATGCAGTTACTTCCTTTATTTGTTTTCGTATCTCCATTTTACCTTAAGATGCAAGGTTTTTGTAAAAATGAGGCAAATTTCATACGAACTTGCTTCACTTTTGCGGAAAATAGGTTCTCCTATTGCCAAAGCCATTGCCGATTATTGGCCGTTCAAAAGTAACTGTGCTACAATTATCTCAATTTCAGTAACCAGGAAAAGGAGTGGATATACAGATGAGCTACCAAACAATCGTAACCGTAGTCGACAAAGGAATGATCGACCGCGTCTTCGAAAGCGCGCGATGCGAAGACGCTTACTGCGGCACGGTCATAGCCGGCCGCGGATCCGGCATGCATGAGAACAAGAAATTGTTCAATTTGGCTTTGGAACCGGAAAAGGAAATCCTGCTGGTGTTGACCCAGGAGGAGCATTCCGACAAAATCATCAACCAAATAGAGGACGCCGGAAACATCACGGCTCCCGGGAACGGCATCCTTTTTGGTCTGAACATCAAAAGAGTGCACGGTATCAGGCCTTAATCGCAAACGAAACTCGTTGCAACGCATTGTGCGGTGCAACGAGTTTTCTATTTTCAGTATGGATGGAGAAGTCTGTTCAGCCGTTCAGCAAGCGGCGTTGTTCCTCTTCTTTTTTCCAGTCTGAAATATATTTGAAGACCGGAATCAACAACAGGATCAATCCCAAAGCTTTCTTAGCAGTCCACATAAACATCTTCCTTTCTGATTGCGTGTTGGTTTTCTTAACCCTATTATGCCTGAAGTTGAAAAAAAACGCCATTGATAGGCATCGCCCGTATGTGTCAATCTTTTGTTTGAAAATAAATAGCTGAAAAATGCGCAAAAAGGCACTCCCATGCTATAATTTAGGTGGAAAAAAATTTTTTAGTTTGCTCTAGCCTGTTGCCGCAGTCCTAGAGCTTTTTTTGCGT
>Ga0194137_10000310_pt1 | contig 33941 bp, 32 predicted proteins | sample TARM_MetaG_T3_14_FD_134025 | JGI IMG/M metagenome (GOLD analysis project Ga0194137, IMG submission 134025) | Freshwater microbial communities from Pennsylvania, USA, analyzing microbe dynamics in response to fracking - TARM_MetaG_T3_14 (version 2) | ecosystem: Environmental > Aquatic >... | reverse complement strand
GCCGCCTTGCCGAGGCTGGCGCCCGCGCCGGTGCCGACGGCCTGATGGTGGTTCCCAGCACCATTTATCACACCGATGCGCGCGAGACCGCCATCAATCTGCGCGCCATCGCGGCCGCGGCCGACCTGCCGGTGATGATCTACTCCAACCGCATCGCCTACCGCGTCGACGTCACCAACGACCTGCTGGAAGAATTGGCCGACGACCGCCGCTTCGTCGCCGTCAAGGAGAGCAGCGACGACATCCGCCGCGCCACCGAGATCCTGACGCGCCTGGGCGACCGCTACGCCGTCTTCACCGGCGTCGACAACCTGGCCTTCGAAGCCCTGTGCGCCGGCGTGCAGGGCTGGGTGGCCGGACTGGTGGTGGCCTTCCCGGCCGAGACGGTGGCCGTCTACCGCCTCGTCAAGGCCGGCCGCCTGGCCGAGGCCCTGGCCATCTACCGCTGGTTCCGCCCGTTGCTGGACCTGGATGTGTCGACCTACCTCGTGCAGAACATCAAGCTGGCCGAAGCCCTGGCCATCCAGTCCAACGAGCGCGTGCGCGCGCCGCGCCTGCCGCTGGCCGGCGAGCGCCGCGCCCAGGTCGAGGCCATCGTCCACAAGGCCCTGGCGACCCGCCCGCAGCTGCCTGAGAGACTGTGAACAATCCCCACACGCCCGCTCATCTCGCCGCAACGCCGCCACTCGGCGTTGCAAATGCTCGCCGTAGCAACAGCTACGGCTGCGCTTTGCGCCTTGATTGGCGACGCCGCGACGGCCTGCTCGGCCGCGCGGAGTTCATTCACCGCCTTTTCTGATGCAGTTCCGCAGCCTGATTGCCGGCCAGTGGTGGCCGGGGGGCACGCCCGTTCCCAACGAAAACCCGTCGGATCTGAACGACCCGGTGGGCACCGCCTTCGAGACCGATGCCGACGGCGTGCAGGCCGCGATAGCCGCCGCCGCTGAAGCGGCGCCTGTCTGGGCCGCCAGCGGCCCGCAGCAGCGCTTTGACGTGCTCGACCGTATTGGCAGCGAGATCCTGGCCCGCCGCGAGGAACTGGGCCGGCTGCTGGCGCGCGAGCTGGGCAAGACCCTCGTTGAGTCCATCGCCGAGGTCGGCCGCGCCGGCCAGATCTTCAAGTTCTTTGCCGGCGAGGCCCTGCGCCAGACCGGGCAGTTGCTGGATTCGGTGCGGCCCGGCGTGCGCGTCGAGGTCACGCGCGAGCCGCTGGGCGTCGTCGGCCTGATCACGCCCTTCAACTTCCCGCTGGCCATTCCCGCTTGGAAGGTGGCGCCCGCCCTTGCCCACGGCAATGCGGTGGTGCTCAAGCCCGCCGAGCGCACGCCGGCCAGCGCCTGGGCCCTGGCCGAGATCGTGCAGCGTTCGGGCCTGCCACCGGGGGTCTTCAACCTGGTGCTGGCGCGCGGCGCGGTGGCCGGACCGCTGCTAGTGAACAGTCCGCAGGTCAAGGCCATCAGCTTCACGGGCTCTCAGGCCGTGGGCTGCCGGCTCGCCGCCGATTGCGGGCTGAGGCTCAAGAAGCTGCAACTCGAGATGGGCGGCAAAAACCCGCTGCTGGTGCTGGACGATGCCGACCTCGACCAAGCGGTCAACTGCGCCGTGCAGGGCGCCTTCTATTCGACCGGACAGCGCTGCACGGCGTCCAGCCGTCTCATCGTCACGGCCGGCATTGCGGCGCGCTTTCGTGATGCTCTCGCTGCCGCCACGCGTTCCCTGCGCGTGGGCCACGCCCTCGACGCGCAGACGCAGATCGGCCCCTGTGCCGACGCCGCCCAGCGCGAGTTCGTCGAGGGCGAGATCGAGGCCGCCTTGGCCGAAGGCGCCGAAGTGCTGTGTGGCGGCGAACGCCCGGTGCGGCCAACCGTGGGTCATTTCCTCGCGCCGGCTGTCTTGAAGCCTGCACGACCAGGCACCCGCCTGGATCGCGTCGAAGCCTTCGGTCCTCTCGCCAGCCTGACCGTGGTGCCCGACTTCGAAGCCGGCCTGGCCCTGGCCAATGACAGCGAGTTCGGCCTGGCGGCCGGCATCTGCACACAATCGCTGAAGCACGCCGAGGCCTTCCGCCGTCGCGCCCAGGCCGGGCTCGTGATGGTCAACCTGCCGACGGCTGGCGTGGACCCTCACGTGCCCTTTGGCGGCCGCAAGGCCAGCAGCCTGGGCTCGCGGGAACAGGGCGCCATGGCGGCCGAGTTCTACACGACGGTCAAGACGGGCTATCTGCAGGCATGAAGGATACGGACGAACTGCCCCCGCTCGCGCCGGGGGGCACGCGCGCGGTGCAGACGCTGGTCATCGGCGGTGGCGTCGTCGGCCTGGCCTGTGCGCTGCGACTGCAGGCGGCCGGCCAGCAGGTGCTGCTGATCGAGCGAGATCGCCTGGCCGCCGGCGCCAGCCGCGGCAATGCGGGAGCGTTGGCCTTCACCGACGTGCTGCCGCTGGCCTCGCCTGGCATCCTGCGCCAGGCACCGCGCTGGCTGCTCGACCCGCTCGGGCCCTTGAGCCTGCGGGCCCGCCATGCGCCGGCCATGCTGCCCTGGCTGTGGAAGTTCTGGCGTGCCAGCCAGCCGGGACGCGTGGCCGCCAGCACCCAGGCGCAGGCCGCGCTGCTGAGGCTGTCGGCTGCCGAATGGCCGGCCCTGCTGCGCCTGGCCGGAGCCGAGGACCAGGTCAGAGAGGGCGGCAATCTGCATCTCTATGACAGCGAGGCCCAGTGGCGTGCGGCCCAATCGGGATGGGTCCAGCGGGCAGAGCACGGCATCGCCTTCCAGAGCCTCGAAGGCGTGGACGCCCTGGCCGCGCTGCAACCGGGGCTGAACCCGACGCTGAGGCATGGCGTCTTCGTGCCCCACTGGCAGACCGTCGACGATCCGCTGCGCCTGTGCCGCAGCCTGGCCCAGGCCTTCCTCGCGCGCGGCGGGCGTATGGCGCGGGCCGAAGGTAAAGCAATGTTGCGTGAAGCGCGCGGCCTGATGCTGCAGCTGGGCGATGGCTCGATGCTGCTGGCCCAGCGCGTGCTGCTCTGCGCGGGTCCTTGGTCACACCGGCTGGCTGCCAGCCTCGGCGAGCGCTTCCCGCTCGAAACCGAGCGCGGCTACAACACCACGCTGCCGCCTGGCGCCTTCGCGCTGCGGCGCCAGCTGACCTTCCCCGGTCATGGCTTTGTCATCACGCCGATTGCCGGCGGCGCGCGTGTAGGCGGCGCGGTGGAGTTCGCCGGCCTCGAGGCCGCCCCTAACTACGCCCGCGCCGACGCCATGCTGGCCAAGGCGCGGCGCTTCCTGCCGGGCCTGCGCACCGAGGGTGGCACGCCATGGATGGGCTGCCGGCCCTCGCTGCCCGACTCCCTGCCCGTCATCGGCCCTTCGCCAGCCGACGACCGGCTGTTCTATGCCTTCGGCCACGGCCATCTGGGGCTGACGCAGGCAGCCGCGACGGCCCGCCTGGCCACGGCCTGGGCGAGCAAGCAGGCGCGCCCGCCCGCGGCCTTCGCACCGGAGCGCTTCCTCTAGCACAGCGCAAGCGCTAAAACTGGGGCAGTTCTGGCTGCTCGTGGAGCGCGATTCGGGCTATCGTCGGGGCGACAGACCCTGCCGTCATCACGATGCTCCGCCACTTCCTCCCGCTCACCCTTGCGCTAGGCGCCCTCGCCGCCCAGGCTGTACCGGTCACCGTGCAGCTGCGCGGCCCCAATGGCCAGCCGCTGGCCAATGCCGCAGTCGCCGTCGAAGTCAACGGCCGCACCAGCAAGACGACGACAGCCAAGGCCGAGATGGGCCAGCGCGATCGCCAGTTCACGCCCCAGTTCCTCATCGTGCAGACCGGCACGGCCGTGAGCTTCCCGAACTTCGACACCGTCAGACATCACGTCTATTCGATCTCGCCGATCAAGGTGCTCGACATCAAGCTCTACTCCGGCACGCCAACCAAGCCCGAGGTGTTCGACAAGCCCGGCGTCGCCGCCCTGGGCTGCAACATCCATGACCGCATGAGCGCCCATATCGTTGTCGTCGACACACCCATCTTCGCCAGGACCGACGGCAAGGGCCAGGCCAGCTTCGACCTACCGCCCGGCGAACACGCCGTCAAGGCCTGGCACGCCGGCCAGAAGGCGCTGACCCTGCAGAGCGTCAGGCTCGACGTGCCCGCGGTGGGCGGCACGAGCGTGCTGACCCTGGGCGAGTGACGACAGCCACGATGCACTGGCCCGCCTGGCTGAACCTGCGCCGCCTCGAGGGGCGCATCGTCGCCCTCTTCTTGGCGCTGCTGCTGGTGGTGCAGCTGATCAGCTTCGGCGCCATCCACGCCAGCATCACCCACAACGCCGACGAGTCCCTGGCCGCCGAGCTGCAGACCGGCGAGCGCGTTTTGCGCCGACTGCTCGACCAGCGCGCCGGCAAGCTGCATGACGCGTCCGAGCTGCTGGCCAAGGACTATGGCTTTCGCACCACCATCGGCCTGTCGCTGGCCGAGGCCGGCACGGTCGAGACCATCAAGGACGCCCTCGTCAACCAGGGCGAGCGCGTGGGCGCTCTGTTCGTCGCCTATTTCGACGACTCCCTGCGTCTCGTCGCTGCCACACGCGACGGCGTGGCCCCCTTCGGCGCGACGCTGCAGCAGCTCGTGAAGACCAAGGACGGCACGGCCCTTGCCGTGCAGGGCGACCATGTCTACCAGGTCGTCGCCGTGCAGGTGCGCACGCCGGCGCCAGTGGGCTGGGTGCTGATGGGCTTTGCGCTGGACCGCGAAGTGCTGGACGACCTCAAGGCCCTGTCGGAACTGGAAAGCGTTGCCCTGCTGAAGTCGCCCGGCCGGCCCTGGGCGGGCATTGTCGACAACCTCAGCCCGAATGCCTCCGAGGCGGTGAAGGCGCAGATGCTCACGGCCGCACCCAACGACGGCGTGCTGGAGCTGGCCGGCGAGCGCATGCGCGCCCGCTTCGTGCCCCTGCTTGGCGGCGACCAGCAGCTCGGCGTGCTGCTGCTGCGCTCCCTGGACGCGGCCCTCGCGCCCTACCAGCAGCTGCAGCTCGTCCTGCTCGGCCTGACCCTGCTTGGCGTGGTCGTCTTCGCCCTGGTCAGCGTGCTGCTGGCGCGCGGCATCAGCAACCCCATCACCGTGCTGTCGGCCTCCGCGCGGCGGCTGGAGCGCGGCGACTACGACACGCCCGTGCCGTCGACCTCCAATCTCGACGAAGTCCACAAGCTCGCCGTCGCGCTGGAGAGCATGCGCGAGGGCATCCGCCGCCGCGACGCCCTGGTCAACAACCTGGCCTATGTGGACCAGCTGACCCTGCTGCCCAACCGCGCCCGCTTCGCCGAATTCCTGCAACACCACCTCACCAACAGCAACGCGCCGGGCGCCGTGCTGATGCTGGACCTGGACCGCTTCAAGCATGTCAACGACGTACTCGGCCACGACGTCGGCGACCGCCTGCTGCAGAGCGTGGCCCAGCGCCTGCAGGCCCTGTGCGCCCCGGCCCACGCGGTGCTCGCGCGGCTGTCGGGCGACGAGTTCGCCGTGCTGATGGCCCACACCGACGCGCATGCCGCGAGCGAGGCGGCACTCGCCATCCTCAAGGACTTCGAGCGCCCGCTGCAGATCGACAACGAGACCATCGACCTCGGCGCCGGCATCGGCATCGCCCTCTTCCCCGAGCATGGCCACGACGTCAACCTGCTGCTTGGCCGCGCCGAGCTGGCCATGTATGCCGCCAAAGCGCGCCAGTGCGGCAGCCTGATCTACCACGCCCAGCTCGATGCCGGCAGCCAGGAGTCGCTGTCGTTGCTGACCGAACTGCGCCACGCCGTCGAGGACAACGAGCTGCGCCTGTTCCTGCAGCCCAAGATCGACCTGCAGCAGGGCAAGGTCGTCGGCGCCGAGGCCCTGGTGCGCTGGCAGCACCCGACGCGCGGCCTGGTGCCGCCGATGCAGTTCATCCCCTTTGCCGAGCAGACCGGCTTCATCCGCATGCTCAGCGCCTGGGTGCTGTCGGGAGCGGCCAAGTTCGCTCGCCAGGCCGCCGATGCCGGGCTGAGCTTGCGGATCTCGGTCAACCTGTCCACGCGCGACCTGATGGACCAGGACCTGCCGGCCAAGATCGAGGCCATGCTGGCGCCCTTGCAGGTGCCGCCCACCTCGCTGTGCCTGGAGATCACCGAAAGCGCCATCATGGACGACCCCGAACGGGCCTTGTCCACGCTGGAGCACCTGCACGCCATGGGCTTCAAGCTGTCCATCGATGACTTCGGCACCGGCTATTCGTCGCTGGCCTATCTGAAGCGCCTGCCGGTGGACGAGCTGAAGATCGACAAGAGCTTCGTCATGGCCATGGAGCGCGACCTCGACGACGCCCGCATCGTGCGCTCGACCATCGAGCTTGCCCACAACCTCGGCCTGAGCGTCGTCGCCGAAGGCCTGGAAACCATCAAGGCCTGGGCCATGCTGGCCCGCCTGGGCTGCGACGAAGGCCAGGGCTACTACATCTGCAAGCCCATGCCGCAGGAGCAGTTCATAGTCTGGGCCAAGGGCTGGCAGCCGCCCGACGCCTCAGGTGTCACGACCGAGAGCGTCATCGCCAAGCTCGGTTAGTTGTCCCTGTCTTCCAGGGCGTCGCAGAGCGCCGTCAAACCTGCAGTGACCGTCTGCAGCCGCACTGCCTGACGATCACCGGCGAAATTCTCCCGCCAGACCCGGGCCGGCCGGCCGGCATGCACAAGGGCCAGCCAGACCGTGCCCACCGGCTTGGCCTCGCTGCCGCCCGTGGGGCCGGCCACGCCAGTCACCGCCAGGGCCCAGTCGATGGGGGCATGGGCCAGCAGGCCGCGGGCCATGTGCTCGGCCACCTCGGCGCTGACGGCGCCGTGCAGCGCGATCAGGCCCTTGGGCACACCGAGCAGCTCGGCCTTGGCCTCGTTGCTGTAGCTGACGACGCCGCGCTCGAACCATTCGCTGGAGCCGGACAGGCTGGTGCAGGCCGCGGCGATGAGGCCGCCTGTGCAGCTCTCCGCCGTGCCGATGCGCTCGCGCCTCTGGATCAGCGCGACGGCGATGCGGTTGATCAGCTCGAAGTCGTCGGCAAACATGGCATCACCCTGCAAAGTAGCGGTAGAGCGCGATGACGGCAAGCGTACAGCCGGCGGCGACGAAGTCGTCGAACAGGATGCCGAAGCCCTGGCTCCAGCCTATTTCGTAAGTCCCCGCGGCGCCGCGCTCGGCCTTGAAGAGCCGGTCCGCCCAGCCCACCGGCCCGGGTTTGGCTGCGTCGAAGAAGCGGAACAGGCCGAAGGCGATCAGCTGGCCCAGCCAGCCCACCGGACCGATCAGCCACAGGATGAGCCAGAAGGCCAGCACCTCATCCCAGACGATGGATCCTGGATCGGGCGTGTTCATATGCCGGGCCGTGACCGTGCAGGCCCACCAGCCGACGACGGTGCCGCCAGCTATTAGAAGTGCCCACGATAGATCGCCCATCCACGGCGCGATGACGACGAAGACCAGCCAGGCCCACAGCGTGCCGACGGTGCCGGGCGCCTTGGGCGACAGTCCGCTGCCGAAGCCCAGCGCAATCCAGCGCGCCGGATGGCGGAGCATGAAGGCCGGGGTCGGCCGAATCGGAGCATTTGACATCGAAACCTCCGTGCTTCGCACTTCGGGGCGTGCGCCTTCGGGCGGCCGTGCGGCGCTCATGACGCGAAATGGTCAAAGCTGCGCAGGCCATGCTCGACGGCCATGCCGTAGGCATCGACGACGCGCAGGCCCGGCTCGGCCTCGATGACGCCGATGCGCGTCATCGGCACGCCGACGTCGGGCAGCAGCGCGCCGGACGGCGCCGTGAAGACGAGCTCGTAGTCATCGCCGCCGGCAAGCAGGCATTCCTGCTGCAGGGCCATCGGTTGCGCGGCCAGCACGCTGCTGCGCGGCAGTGCGTCGAGGTCGATTTGCGCGCCCACGCCCGAGGCGGCCAGGATGTGGCCGAGATCGCCGAGCAGCCCGTCGGAGATGTCGATGGCGCCCGTCGCGATGCCGCGCAAGGCCTGGCCCAAGGCGAGCCGCGGCGTCGGATATTCCATCGCCGCACGCGCGATGTCGAAGCCGGCGCCATCCAAGCCCACCGTACCGCGGAAGACCTCCAGCGCCAGGCGCGCATCGCCCAGCCGCCCCGACACCCAGATCTCGTCGCCGACTCGGGCGCCGTTGCGCAGCAGGGCCCGGCCGGCGGGCACTTCGCCGAAGACGGTGATGCAGATGTTCAGCGGCCCCTGCGTCGTGTCGCCGCCGACCAGCGGGATGCCGCTGGCGTCGGCCAGGGCCCACAGTCCGCGCGCAAAACCGGCCAACCAGGCTTCGTCAACACGCGGCAGGGCCAGGGCCAATGTGAAGCCTCGCGGCGTGGCGCCGCAGGCGGCCAGGTCGCTCAAGTTGACGGCCAGGGCCTTGTGGCCAAGGCGCTCGGGCGCCACGGTGGACAAAAAATGCCGGCCCTCAACCAGCATGTCGCTGGAGACCAGCCAGTGCGCGCCCGGCGTCGGCACGAGGACGGCGCAGTCGTCGCCGACGCCCACCTCGACGCCCTCGGCCGCGGGGCGCTGGAAGAAGCGCCGGATCAGATCGAATTCACCCATGCCGGCGATTGTCGCCATGTGGACATCCGCAACGACCCAGCCCGGCTTGCGGTGGCATGATTCCAGCCCCCGTCGGCCTTTGTGATGCCCGCCATGCCCAGCTCAGAAGAAAAACGCGCCCAACTCCGCCAGGCCGCCCTCGAATATCACGAGTTCCCAACGCCGGGCAAGGTCGCCATCGCGGCCACCAAGCAGCTGATCAACCAGCACGACCTGGCCCTGGCCTATTCGCCCGGCGTGGCCGCGGCCTGCGAAGAGATCGTGGCCGACCCGGCCAATGCCTTCCGCTACACCTCGCGCGGCAACCTCGTCGCCGTCGTCTCCAACGGCACCGCCGTGCTGGGCCTGGGGAACATCGGCCCGCTGGCCTCCAAGCCCGTCATGGAAGGCAAGGGCGTGCTGTTCAAGAAGTTCGCCGGCATCGACGTCTTCGACCTGGAAGTGGCCGAGAACGACCTCGACAAGCTGGTGGACTGCATCGCCGCGCTGGAGCCGACCTTCGGCGGCATCAACCTCGAGGACATCAAGGCGCCGGATTGCTTCTACGTCGAGCGCAAGCTGCGCGAGCGCATGAAGATTCCTGTCTTCCACGACGACCAGCACGGCACTGCCATCGTCGTCGGCGCGGCCTTCCTGAACGGGCTCAAGGTCGTCGGCAAGAACGTCAAGGACGTCAAGCTGGTCACCTCGGGCGCGGGCGCTGCGGCGCTGGCCTGCCTGGGCCTGCTCGTCAAGCTCGGCCTGCCGCGCGAGAACATCTTCGTGACCGACCTGGCGGGCGTCGTCTACGAGGGCCGCACCGAGCTGATGGACCCGGACAAGGCCGAGTATGCGCAGAAGACCGAGGCGCGTTCGCTGCGCGAGGTCATCAAGGGCGCCGACGTCTTCCTGGGACTGTCGGCCGGCGGGGTGCTGAAGGCCGACATGGTGGCGACCATGGCCGACAAGCCGCTGATCTTCGCCCTGGCCAACCCGACGCCCGAGATCCTGCCCGAGGAAGTGCAGGCCGTGCGCGGCGACGCCATCATGGCCACGGGCCGCACTGACTACCCCAACCAGGTCAACAACGTCCTGTGCTTCCCCTATATTTTCCGCGGCGCGCTGGACTCGGGCGCGACGACCATCAATGTCGAGATGGAGATCGCCGCCGTCCACGCCATCGCTGACCTGGCCCAGGCCGAGCAGAGCGAGGTGGTCGCCGCGGCCTACGTGGGCGCGACGCTCTCCTTCGGCGCCGAATACCTGATCCCCAAGCCCTTCGACCCGCGGCTGATGATGCGCATCGCGCCGGCCGTCGCCAAGGCGGCCATGGACTCGGGCGTCGCGGCCCGCCCCATCACCGACTGGGACGCCTACCGCGAGAAGCTGCAGAGCTTCGTCTACGCCTCTGGCAACACGATGAAGCCCATCTTCACCGCGGCCAAGCGGGCGCCCAACAAGCGCGTCGCCTATGCCGAGGGCGAGGAGGAGCGCATCCTGCGTGCCGCCCAGGTCGTCGTCGACGAGGGCCTGGCACGCCCGACGCTGATCGGCCGACCCGAGGTCATCGCCGAGCGCTGCGAGCGCTTCGGCCTGCGCCTGCAGCAGGGCCGCGACTACGACATCGTCAACGTCGAGCACGACGAACGCTACCGCGACTACTGGCAGACCTATCTGCGCATGACCGAGCGCAAGGGCGTGACCCAGCAGCTCGCCAAGATCGAGATGCGCCGCCGCCTGACGCTGATCGGCGCCATGCTGCTGCACAAGGGCGAGGTCGAAGGCATGCTCTGCGGCACCTGGGGCACGACAGCCACCCATCTGCAATACATCGACCAGGTCATTGGCAAGCGTGCCGGCGTGAAGACCTATGCCTGCATGAACGGCCTGATCCTGCCGGGCCGCCAGGTCATGCTCGTCGACACCCACGTCAATTACGACCCGACCGCCGAACAGTTGGCCGAGATCACCATCCTGGCCGCCCAGGAGATGTGCCGCTTCGGCCTGACGCCGAAGGCGGCCCTGCTGTCGCACAGCAACTTCGGCACCAGCGACAAGCCCTCGGCCGTCAAGATGCGCGACACCCTGGCCCTGCTCCAGCAACTTGCGCCCTGGCTGGAGGTCGATGGCGAGATGCACGGCGACACCGCCCTGGACGCCGCCTACCGCAAGCAGTTGATGCCGCACAGCCCGCTGACCGGTGAAGCCAACCTGCTGGTGCTGCCCAATATCGACGCCGCCAACATCGCCTACAACCTGCTGAAGACCACCGCCGGCGGCGGCATCGCCATCGGCCCGGTGCTGCTGGGTGCAGCCAAACCGGTGCATGTGCTGACGCCCTCGGCCACGGTGCGCCGCATCGTCAACATGACGGCCCTGACCGTCGCCGACGCCAACGCGGCGCGCGCCTGAGCCGCTCGGCGGTACTGCCGCGAAACAGGGCAAAAGCGCCCTGACTCCCCCAATTGACAGAAGTTTTCACGCCGAAAACTTTGTCATGGCGGCGTCATCATGCCCGCAAAAACAAGCACTTAGTCGCATGTAAGCGCCCGCTCACATGAGCCTATTCCAGACTTTGGCACCGGAGGCCGGCTTGAGCTTTTCGGGTCGCTTCGGTACCATTATGGTTTCGAATTCAGGGTTAACCCGTGTTTTTGCTCTCGTGGCTGGCGCGCTTCGGCGCCTCGGCGGTCACCACCGCCCTGCTGCTTTCCGGCCTTGCCGGAGGCGCGCAAGCCAAGGAACCGCAGCCCACCGCTACGCCCGTTCTGGCTGAAATCCAGCTGAACGAGCTGCCCGCCCAGGCCCAGGAAACGCACCGGCTCATTCTCGCCGGTGGCCCGTTTCCCTATGCCAAGGACGGCGTGGTGTTCGGCAATCGCGAGCGCCTGCTGCCCCGCAAGGCTCGCGGCTTCTATCGCGAATACACGGTCAAGACCTCTGGCGCACGCACGCGTGGCGCCCGCCGCATCATCTGCGGCGGTACGCCCCCGACAGCGCCGGAGGTCTGTTACTACACCGACGATCACTATGCCAGCTTCAAGCGCATCCGCGCCGGGCTAGCACGGTGAAGGTCGAGGATTCAGCAGTTTTGTGACTTGAAAGGAGGAACGCGACCATGCTTTTGCAGACCGTCCGTCCCAATATCGTGCAGGCCATACGGGCCTACCGGGTCGAGGACTTGATGCAGGCCGCTCATGAGGCGGGCCAGCATTTTCTCTATGCCAACCTGTCGGAGGCGCAGTCCAAGCAGGACGTGCTCGACGGCATAGCGCAAGCCTTCTTGTTCCCCGCGCATTTCGGCAAGAACCTGGACGCCCTGCATGACTGCATGACCGACCTCGTCCACAAGGCCGGCAGCCAGCCGGGCTTTGTCGTGGTGCTGGAGCAGTTGCCCGACAACGTGCGATTCGATCGCGAAGCCCGCGAGCAGTTGCTCGATGTCTTCCGCGATACGGCCGACTACTGGGCCGACCGAAAGATACCCTTCCGGTGTTTCTATTCTTTTCAGTAGCCCGCTCCCAAGAAAACGGGTCATGGGAGCGGGCTGCTGAGGTGGCCCCGGTTATTGAAAAGCCTGCGCCCAAGAGCGCGAAGTCGACAATTGGCAACCCCAACTTCGGCATGAACATGCCGATGATGTGCAGCGCCTTCGACACTTCGATGTGGTTGAACGCCGCCTGAGCGTTTTCCCCCATCGATGTAGAACGGGACCCTCGGGTCCCGTTTTCTATTTCTGGATTTCCAGCGCCAGCGCGACGAATTCGTCCACCGGCACCTCCTCGGCGCGGCGCTGCAGGTCGAAGTGCCCCGAGTAGCCGCGCTCGGCCAGCCAGTGGCCCAGGCTGTGGCGCAGCAGCTTGCGGCGCTGTGAGAAGGCGCTGGCCACCAGCTCGCCCAACAGCTTGGCGTCGATGGCCGGCGGCGTCTTCAAGGGCTGCATGCGCACGATGGCCGAGTCCACCCGCGGCGGCGGATCGAAGGCCTCGGGCGGCACGTCCAGCACCGACTCGATGTCATAGCGCCACTGCAGCATCACGCTGAGGCGCCCATAGTCCTTGCCGCCCGGCCCGGCAGCCATGCGGTCGACGACTTCCTTCTGCAGCATGAAATGCTGGTCGACGACGTCGTCTACCGCTTCCAGCAGATGGAAGAGGATGGGCGTGGAGATGTTGTAGGGCAGGTTGCCGACCACGCGCAGCCTTGCCCCCTTGGCGGCAGCCAGGGCCTTGAAGTCGACCTTGAGCACGTCGCTCTCGATCACCTCGACGTCGTCGCGCTTGCGCAGGCGCGCGGCCAGATCGCGATCCAGCTCGATGACGGTCAGGGGCTTGTGACGCTCCAGCAGCGGCAGCGTCATCGCGCCCAGGCCAGGACCGATCTCGACCAGGGTCTCGCCGGGCTGCGGGTCGATCAGGTCGACGATGGCGTCGATCAGGACCGTGTCGGTCAGGAAATGCTGCCCGAAGCGCTTGCGCGGGATGTGCTGCCCGCTTAGTCGAGCCATTCCCGGACCTCGACGAAAGCCTTCGTGCGCAGATCCTTGACCCACTCCTGGTAAGCCTCGTCGTACTTCTGCTCGCGCAGCGCGTTGCGGGCCTGCTCGCGCAGTTGCTTCACCTCGACCTCGACGGTGCGGCGCTCCAGCACCTGGATCAGGTGCACGCCAAAGCGCGACACGACGGGGCCCGAGATGCCGTCCAGCGGCAGGGCGTTCATGGCTTCTTCGAACTCAGGCACGAAGCCGCCAGCGCCCATCCAGCCCAGGTCGCCACCCTCGGGGGCGCTGCCGTCCTCGGAATTGGCCTTGGCCAGCTCGTCAAACTTGGCCTGACCGGTCTCGATCTGGCGCTTCATCTCGGCCAGGCGGCGGGTGGCGACCTCGGCCGTCAGCTGGGCCGAGGGGCGCAGCAGGATGTGGCGGGCATGGGTCTGCACGCTCTGAGTCATGGACGCGGCGCCCTGGCGCTCGACGACCTTGAGGATATGGAAGCCCGCGCCGCTGCGCAGCATCTGGGGCGCGACCTCGCCGGTCTTCAGGCCCTTGACAGCAGAGACGAAGATATCGGGCAGGCGGTCGACCGGGCGCAGGCCGATCTCGCCGCCGCGCGCCTTGTTGCCGTCCTCGGACAACTCGCGCGCGACGCGGGCGAAGTCCTCGCCACCCTTGATGCGGGCCAGCGCAGCCTCGGCACGGGCACGCTTCTCGGCGACGACGCTCTCCGGTGCGCCTTCGGGCACCGGCACGAGCACCTGGGCCAGGTTGAGCTGGCCGCCCTGCTCCAGCGCCTCGCGCTTCTTGTCGAGATAGGCGTCGATCTCGGCGTCGGTCACCTTGATGCGGCCCTGCACTTCGCGCTCGCGCACGCGCTCGGTCATCATCTGGTCGCGCAGGTTCTCGCGGAAGCTTTTGTAGTCGGTGCCGTCGGCCTTCAGGCGCTCACGCAGCTGGGCCATGGTCAGCTTGTTCTGGGCGGCGACGTTGGCGACGACGCGGTCCAGTTCGGCCTCGTCGATCTTGGCGCCGTTCTCGCGGGCATAGGTGACGAGGACACGGTCCTCGATCAGCGCCTCCAGCGCCTGCTTGCGCAGGCCGGCCGTCTCGGGCATCACTTCGCCGCGCTGGCGGGCCTCGGCGCGGAGGCGTTCGGTGCGCTGGATGACCTCGCTGGCGGCCACGACGTCCTGGTTGACGACGGCGGCGATGTAGTCACCCGGCTGCAGCGTGGGCGTCTGGGCCAAGGCGGTGAGGGCGGCCAAGGCCAGAACAAGAGGAGCTAGGCGATGCATCATGGTTGGAAATCTGAACTCGGCGAGCTGTCGGAGCTCAGCCTGCGGTAACCGGGCACATTGTCCTTCAAGACCTTGAGGGCGTTCGAACCGAGCTGAGACAGGCCGACAAGCTCCAGTTGCAGCATCAGCCGCGTGTTGGTTTCGGCCCGGCCGGTGGACAGGCGCTCCAGACCCCAGCGCAGCACCCAGCAGCCGGCGTCGTACTCGAAGCCCGCCACCGAATCGGTCAGACGCTTGTCGCGCAGCGAGTACTGCACGCGGCCGGCGCTGTACCAGGCGCCGCCGCAGGCCTGGCTGTTGGCGCCACGCGAGGTGACCGGGGTGCCGTAGATGGGCCATTGCCAGGCCACTTCGACCTGCTCACTCTGGGCCCGCGCCAGGCGGTAGGCGACGCTGACGGTCTTGTAGGGCCCCGGCGAATAGCGGGCCCGCAGCACCGAGCGCACCGAGCGGTTGGTCTCGGGGTTGAACTCCAGCGTGCCGTCGGCCCACCACTTCTCGTCCAGATGGGCGGCAGCGGCCAGCAGCAGGTCGGAGAAGCGCTGGGTGACGGGCTGCCCGTCCGGCGTGATCTTCTGGTCGCGGAACAGGAAGCGTTGCACGGCGCCCAAGCGCAGGACCTCCTCGCCCGACGTCGCGCCTATCCAGCGGCTAGTCACGCCGGCGCTGAGCGCGTGCAGGTCCGACACCCGGTCCACGCCCGAGAAGGGGTTGTCGGTGTAGATGGAGTCGAAGTTGAAGTCCTTGGGCGCCGAGTCGAAATTGGGCAGATTGGCCTGGTCGCGGAAGGGCGTGTTGACATAGAACAGCCGTGGTTCGAGGCTTTGGCGGTAGTCGCTGCCCAGCAGCGTCGTGTCGCGCTCGAAGACCCAGCCATGGTCCACGCTCAGCGTCGGGATCACGCGGTGCATGCGGGTGCGGCCATCGGGCTGGGCGCGATCCAGGTCGTAGGCCGCCGCGTTGACCGACAGGCGCGGGATGAACCACCAGGCCTCGCCGCCCAGCGGTGCGGCCACATGCCCCAGGGCGTGGACGCGCTGGCCGCCGCGCTGCTGGCCGGGCCGGGCCGAGCCGGGCAGGTCGAAGCGGTTGTATTCCAACTCCAACCCTCCCTCCAGCCGCGCCTTGCGGCCCCAGGGACGGAAGCTGTCCAGCACGGCCTCGTCGGCCGCCGTCGTCACGCGCACGCCGATCTGCGGGCTGCGCTGGAAGGGTGAATCGAAATGGGCCAGGGGGTCGGTGCCCTGCAGGGTTTGCCAGCGCTGCACGCGGGCATAGGTGTCGATGACGCCCCAGGACAGGTCGCGCTGGCGGTTCAGCGTGAAGTCGTTGGCCATCAGGCGCGGCGTCTGGCTCTCGACGCGACGCGACATGTCTTTCCAGTAGTCGTCGTCGGAGACGCGCTCGCTCTTCAGGCGGTAGCGCCAGTCGCCGAAGACGTGGCCGTCGTTGTTGAGCTTCAGGCCCCAGCGCGCATGGCCGAAGACTCGATCGCTGGGCAGCAGGTCGACGTTGATGCGGCCGGCATGGTCGGGCTCCAGGTAACGGAACTCGCTGTCCAGGCCCACGCCACGCTTGGTCATGACGAAGGGCGTGAAGGTCGCATCGCGCTGCGGCGCGATGTTCCAGTAGTAGGGCACGCCGAATTCGAAGCCGCTGCGGTTGTCCAGGAAGATATTGGGCGGCAGCCAGCCCGACTTGCGCGCCGAGCTCAGCGGGAAGCTCATCGAGGGCGCCGCCAGGATGGGCACGCCCAGGAAACGCAGCACGGCGCTGTCGGCCTGGCCCTCGTTGGCCGCCAGGTCCATGCGCAGGTTCCTGGCCGTGATCTGCCAGGCCGGCTCCTGGTTGTCCGTCACCGGGCAGCTGCTGTAGCTGCCCTCGGTCGCGCTGATGTGCTCGCTGTCCTGGAACCTCACGACCTTGGCCTTGCCGGCGCCACCCGTGGCGGCCAGGAAGAAGCGCGGCGTCAGGAACTCGCCCTCGAAACGGCTCACATAGAGCTGCAGCAGCGGGCCGGTGAAGACATTGCCGTTGTGATTGATGCGCACCTGGCCTTCGGCCCGGGCGAGGTCATCGACGACGTTGTAGTCCAGCTTGTCGGCGTTCAGCACCAGCTCGCCATAGCGCAGCTCGACATCGCCCTGGCCCTCGGCCCTCTGGTCCACCTGGGCCGACACCTTGGCGGCGCTGATGACCAGGGCCGGCTTGGCGCTGGTCTTGGAGGTCGGCCCGAGCACCCGGCTGCCGCGCAGCGGCAGGGAATCCTCAACGCCGGCCTGCTGGGCGGACGCCTGCCCCCAGGCGCACAGGGCCAGGGCGACGAGGGTCGGCAGCGGAGCAGGTGTGGGGATGCGGGACGAGCGCGGCACGGGCGGCGAGAGCGGCAAGAGCTCGGAGTCGGTGAGGATGCCGGGGCCGGCGATTCTTAGAATTTGATTATCCACGAGGGATTTCCTCTCCATGACCTCCGCCCTGATTGCCAATCTCCTGTCGCACCCCGCCGACGCCGACCGCCTGATGCGCGAGGCCTGCGCCGAGCTGCGCGCCCGTCCCGCCACGCTGACGCCCCCCGATGCCACCACCCTGCGCGCCGGCCTGGCCCGCATCGCCCAGGACGGCCTCGACGGCACTATGGAAAGCCTGGTGCAACGCCTGCTGCACGACGCTCCCCAGGGCAGCGTGACCGACGAGCTGGCCGCCCTGCTGCGCCCGCCCGAACTGGCCTGGGAAGAAGCCCAGGAGATCGACTGGGCCGTGCGCCACTGGGAAGCCTGCCGCAAGGAAGGCCTGCTCGACGAGGAACTGGCCGCCGACTTCGGCGAGTATTGGCGCGAGCTGGAATGGAGTGCTCTGCGCCAGCACCTGGTGCTGCTGGGCCAGGGCCATGCCGAGCAGCGCCGGCTGCTGGCCTATATCGTCAAGACGGCCAGCCGCTACGTCGCCTTCGGGCCGTTGAAGCGCGCCATGGAAGCCCGCTTCCCCGAGTTCTTCGAGCTGGGTTTCAGTCTGAGGTAACTGCTGGGCTTGGCCCGCGGACCGGTGCCGGGCCGCCCCAAGCCGGCCCGCAGGCGATGTGCTCGCGGTTCGATGCGGCAAGTATCGCCTTCCCCCAGGGGGACCGACCAGGCGGGTCCGCGTTCAGCGGTGCCCGGCTGGGCGAGGGGCTCAAGGGCAAGTCGCGCAACCGGCGGCCACCAGCCAAGGGTCACGGTCCTCGCCGCCGAAGATCTCCAGCAGGAAGTCGAGGAAGGCGCGGGTGCGCGCCGGCACGTATTTGCGCGTCGGCATGCCGGCCCACAGCGTCGTGCCGAACAGGCGCCACTGCGGCATGACGCGCTCCAGGGCCTGTTCCAGCAGCGCGTCCTCCACCATGAAGCTCGGCAAGCCGGCCACGCCCAGGCCGTGCAGGGCGGCGGCGTAGTTGGTGTCCATATGCGTGGTGGACAGCGCGGCACGCGAGGGCACGATGGGCAGGGTGATTTCCTCGCTTCCGTCCCCGCGCTGCAGCGTCAGGCCGCGCATCAGCGTCGGCGTGGGCGGCAGCAGGGCGTCGTGCTGCTTGAGCTCGCTGGGATGCTGGGGGCGGCCGCGCTGGTCGAGATAGTCCGGCGAGGCGCACATGATGAATTCGCTGCGCGCGAGGCGGCGGGCGATGAAGTCGCCGTCGGGCGCCTCGCGGGTCAGGAAGATGGTCAAGTCGTAGGCATCGTCCACCGTGTCGACCGGGCCGGGCGAGGTGATCTCCAGCGTTACCAGCGGGTACTCGCGGTGGAACTTGGGCAGGTGCTTGGCCAGTTGATGCACGGCAATGGCCGGCGGGCACAGGATGCGCAGCAGGCCGCGCACTTCCTGGGTGGCCGAAGCGGCCAGGGCCGCGGCCTCGTCGACATCGGCCAGGATGCGCCGCGCCCGCTCCAGATAGGCCTCGCCGATCTCGGTCAGCGACAGCCGCCGCGTCGTGCGGTTCAGCAGCCGCGTGCCGAGGTGCTCCTCCAGCTCGGCCACCAGCCGCGTGACGACGGCCGGCGCCAAGTCCAGCGCCCGCGCCGCGGCGGCGAAGCTGCCCTCGTCGATGACGCGGACAAAGACCTTGATCGCTCTTAACTGGTCCATTCGCTAGCGCAACCGGGCTTGGGTCTTGTTCGTGGCGCAAGAGTGCCTTCCCGAGCGAACGCCGCCGATCCGGCTTTGCCGGTCGGCGCGGGTTTGCCGGAGCCAAAGGCTCTGTCCTTCGCCAGGCACAAACAGTCCTCAGGACTGTTTGAGTCCGCGCTCAGCCCCCTTGAGGGGGCGCGCGAAGCGCGTAGGGGGTGGATCACGGATGGGCGGCCATGACCTGGGCGACCGCAGCCGTCAGCCGCTTGCCATAGGGCACGTGCAGGAACTCGTTCGGCCCGTGGGCATTGCTCTTGGGGCCCAGCACGCCGCAGACCATCATCTGCGCCTGGGGGAAGCCCTTCTGCAGCATGCTCATCAGCGGGATGGTGCCGCCCTGGCCGATATAGCCGACCGGGGCGCCGAAATGGGCCTGGCTGGCGTCGTTGAGCGCTTGGCTGAGCCAGGGCGACAGCTCGGGCGTATTCCAGCCGGTGGCGCCGAAGGCACCGGCACGACCGTCGGGCGTGAAGGTCACCTTGGCGTTGTAGGGCGCGTTGTCTTCCAGCAGCTGTTTCAGTTCCAGCGCGGCGGCATTGCCGTCCACCAGCGGCGGCAGGCGCAGGCTGAGCTTGAAGGCCGTGTAGGGCCGCAGCACATTGCCGGCGTTCTTCAGCTCGGGGAAACCGTCGGCGCCGACGACCGACAGCGTCGGCCGCCAGGTGCGGTTCAGCAGCACCTCGACCGGGTCGGTCGTCACAGGCAGCACCGGGCCGCCGTCCGCACCGCAGGCCCAGGGCATGCGCTTGTAGACCTCGTCCTTCAGGATGGCCGCCGTCGCCCGCGCCTGCTCCAGGCGGGCGCCGGGGATCTCGCAGTGGAAGCTCTCCGGCAGCAGGCGGCCGGTCATGCTGTCCTCCAGCCGGTCCAGCACCTGGCGCAGGATGCGGAAGCTCGACGGCACGACGCCCGAGCCGTCGCCGCTGTGGATGCCCTCGGTCAGCACCTCTACCTTCAGGACGCCCGACACCATGCCGCGCAGCGAGGTCGTCAACCACAGCTGGTCGTAGTTGCCGGCGCCCGAGTCCAAGCAGACCACCAGGGACACGTTGCCCAGCCTGGGCTTGAGTACATCGATGTAGGCCGGCAGGTCGAAGCTGCCGCTTTCCTCGCAGGTCTCGATCAGGCCCACGCAGCGCGGGTGCGGGATGCCCTGCTGGTCCAGGGCCATGATGGCCGTGAGGGACGCATAGACCGCATAGCCGTCGTCGGCACCGCCACGGCCGTAGAGCAGGCCGTTCTCGTACTTGGGCGTCCACGGGCCGAGGTCGCTGCGCCAGCCGCTGAACTCGGGCTGCTTGTCGAGGTGGCCGTACAGCAAGATGGTGTCCTCGCTGCCGGACTTGGTCGAGGGCACCTCGAAGAAGATGACCGGCGTGCGGCCAGGAATGCGGACGACCTCCAGCTTCAGGCCGGCGACCTTCTTGCTCTCCACCCAGGCGGCGGCCTGGGTCAGCACCTTCTCGATATGCCCGTTGGCCGCCCAGTCGGCGTCGAACATCGGGCTCTTGGCGGGAATGGCGATGTAGTCGGTCAGCGCGGGGACGATTTCCTCGTCCCAGACACGTTCTGCGAAGGCGCCCAGGGCGGTCGCCTCGTCGGCTTGCAGGGGCAGTTGGGGGTCACGTGCATTCATGGTGTACTCCTTCGGCGCTTGTGGCGCAGCGCAGCAGTTTAGGCGCTTCGATAATGGCCCGAGACCCTGCCCGCCATGCGACTGACCCGCCTCTTCCTGATCACCACCGGCCTGCTCCTCGCGCTGGTCACGGCCCTGCTGCTGCGCTCGGTCTGGGCCGACTGGGCCCAGGTCGACGCCGCCGAGCAGGGCCTGGCCGCGATGCAGCGCGCCTACCTGGGCATGAAGGTGGCCGAGACGGCTTCCGCCGAGCGCGGCCCGGCCATCCCGGTGCTCAACGACACGCAGCCGGCCGACCCAGCCAAGCGGGCCCGGCTGGCCGAGTTCCGCCGCGCCGCCGACGCCGCCTTCGACGAGGCCCTCGAGGCGCTGGCCGCGTCGAACGACCCGGCCTCGAGGTCGGCCCGGGCCCAGCTCGCCCAGGCCCGCCAGGAGCTGGACCGCGCCCGCGCCGAGGTCGACCGCGTCGCCGCCCTGCCCTACGCACAGCGCAGCGCACCGGGCCAGCGGCTGACGCGCGGCCCCATCGACCTGATGTTCGCGGTCATCGACACCGTGCTGGGCGGTGTCACCACGCAATCCGCGGCCGCCGAGGCCGTCTACCCGGAGCTGGCCATGCCCCTGGTCGGCGCCCGCTACGCGGCCGAGCTGCGCGAATACGCCGGCCGGCTCGGCTCCCAGTTCACGACGCCGCTGGCCACCCAGCAGCCCCTAGGCCGCGAAGAGCAGCGCGAGATCCCGCTGCTGATGGGCCGCATCGAGCAATTGCGCAAGCTCATCAGCCTGCAGGCCCGCGTCAGTCGCGCCGATGCGCCGCTCCAGGCCGCCATCACGGCCATGGAGACGCGCTATTTCGGCACCGACCTGCCCTTCGTGCGCGACCTGGCCGAACGCGGCCTGGCGGGTGAGGCGTATGGGCTGGAATCGGCCAGCTTCGTGGCGCGCTATGTGCCGCCGATGAAGAGCATCGTCGAGCTGCGCGACACCCTGTTCGCCGCCGCGCGCGCCTCGGCCCGCGAGCGCGTGGCCGAGGCGCGGCGGCGCATGGCCATCAACGCGGCCCTGGGCGGCGCGGTGCTGTGCATCGAGTTGACCGTCTTCCTGCTGATCCGCCACCGGGTGCTGATCCCGCTGCTGCGCGGCACCCGTGCGATGAACGCCATCATGGCCGGCCGCGGCGTGCCAAGCGACCACCTGCCTCCGTCGACGCGCGCCGACGAGATCGGCGACATGCAACGCGCCGTGTCCGCGCTGCGCGACGCGACCCTGCGCAGCCGCGCGCTGGAGGCTGAGCGCGAGGGCCTGATCGCGCAGTTGCGCGTCGCCAGCGATACCGACTTCCTGACCGGCCTGCCAAACCGCCGCGCCTTCGCCGAACGCGCTGCCGGCCTGCTTGCGCAGGCGCGCCGCCACGGCTGGCCGGTGGCGCTGATCGCCTTCGACCTGGACCACTTCAAGCACATCAACGACCGCCACGGCCACCCCATCGGCGACGCGGTGCTGCGCGCCACGGCTGAGCTGGCCCAGACGATTGTGCGCGAGGGCGAACTGCTGGCCCGCCACGGCGGCGAGGAATTCGTCGTGCTGGCCGTGGACTGCCGACCCGGCGAGGCCCTGCAACTCGCCGAGCGCCTGCGCGAGACGCTGGCGGCCACGCCGGTCGCGACGCCCGGCGGCCCCACGTTGCGCCTGACGGCGAGTTTCGGTGTCGCCTGCGCCAGCGCGCGCCACCTGGCCGACCTGGACGCCTTGCTGCGCGACGCCGACCGCGCCCTCTACATCGCCAAGGACGAGGGCCGCAACCGGGTGCGTTGCGCCGATGCCGCGCCCAAACTGCCGGAACTTCCTGACGCCAGCTGAGCCTGGATCGGGGAAAACGACGCTTCGGGCGGCCGGGCCCAGCCCTTAGGCTCGACGCCACGATGACACGCCTGCTGCTTATCGCCCTGCTGGCACTCTTGACCGGCTGCGCCTCGGGTCCCAAGTTCACGGTGGACGACGGCCGAAAGGTCGACGAGACCCTGCTGGCCGGGATGCGTGCCTACGGCGCCGGCGAGCGCCTCATCCGCCCGGCCATCGCCCGCAGTGCGGCCCTGAAGGACAAGGACTGCGACAAACAATGGGAACTGCCCTTCGCCGTGGCCACCAGCGCCGGCTGGAGTGCCGACGACCGCGTTGCCTGGGTGCGGGCCCTGCAGGTGGACGAGAGACTGACCGTCATCGCCGTCACCCAGGATTCACCCCTGCCCATGGGCACGCGCATCAACCACGTGGCCGGCCAGAGCAGCGACAACGGCGAGAAGTTGCTGGAATGGCTGGCCGAAGCGCGCGACAACGGCAAGCCCTTCCAGCTCGGCACGGCCGCCGGCAAGGCGGTGCAGATCCGGCCCTTCGAGGTCTGCCGCGGCTACACGCGCTTCGCGCCGCCCAACACGCCGCAGTTGCAGGACTACCACTGGCTGCTCAGCCTGCACCCGTTGGAAGTGACCCAGGCCGAGCCCACGCCCGACGAGGCGCTGTGGCTGGTGCTGTGGACCCAGGGCCTGTCCGAAGAGGGCGGGGCCCGCATGAAGACCTATCACTACGCCGTCAAGATCGCCGGCACCCTCTACAACCTGGCCACCCTGGCCTCCGGCGTGAAGGCGGCGGCCATGGCGGCCGATGCAGCCATCAGCGCGGCCAAGAACGCCGCCGCCAACGCGGCCAGCGACTTCCTCAAGCAGCAGCTCATCGAGCAGGGCAAGAACCTGGCCACGCAGAAGATCCGCGACGGCCTGGTCGACGCCGCCCAGCAGGTCAGCCGCCAGCAGGTCGTCAACGTGATGCAAGCTGCCGCCGCCAACCGCGGCTCGCTGTCGGGCATCTCGCGCATCGCCGCCACCGCCTTCGAGCGCGCCGACGCCTGGGCCTTCACCCACATGGCCGCCCTGGGCGCGCCGCCGTTGGCCGGCTTCACCCTGCACCAGAAGCTCATCGAGCGCAGCCTGGCCATGAATGCCTTCGTCTTCGATGCCGACCGCCTCAGCGCGCTGAACAAGGTCGCCGCGGCGCGTGGCTTCGAGGCCGAGATCACTGCCATCCTGGGTGGCTTCCAGCCCGAGGCGCTGCGGGCCCAGATCGGTGCCATGCCGCTGGCCTCGGCCCAGGGCAGCTTCAGCTTCGACAGCCCAGACGACCCCGGCGCCAACCGCTTCTCGCGTGGCCTCGTCGACGCCATGCTGGAACTGCCCGCCGAGTCGGCTGCCAAGAAATGAGTCGACCCCTCGCCCTATCTCGCGCCGCTGGACGCGGGCGTGCCTGGTCAGTCTTGCAGACCACGCTGCGGCGCACGCCGCAGCTTTTCGGCAGGCACATACCGTCCGCTGGGCAGCATGCGCCCGGCCTCAATCCCCGCGGGGACGGCGATGCTTGCCGGATTGACCGGCAAGCACATCGCCAGAGCGGGCCGGCTAGGGAGCGGCCAGGCGCTCGGCCCGAATGCACAAGCCTGCCGCGTGCCGCCATCATCAGCCTTGCCCTGCTGACGGCGGCCTGGGCGCAGGCCCAGACACCGCCCGAGGCCGCGGCCTCAGCGCCCGAACCCGCCGCCTCCGAGCCCGTGCCGGCGCCGGCCCCGCCGCCGCCCAGTTGCGCCCAGCTGACCAGCCGCGCCCTGTCCTCCGACCTGCGCGCCGCCACGGCCCAGTCGCAGAACCAGCCACTGCAGGCCCTGGTCAAGCTCTACGACGAGGCGGTGGCCGAGTGGGGGGCCGCCATCGCCAGCTGCGATGGCCGTGCCCGCGATCGCGCCCAGCGCAACCTGGCTGACAGCCAGAAGAGCCGCGACGCCCTGGCCGAGAAGCTGCAGGCCGGCAGCCAATGCGAGACCGCCCACCGCGAGGCCGCCGCCCTGCAGGAGCTGGCCCGTGCGGCCTTCGGCGAGCGCCGCTTCCCCGACGCCGCCAGCCTCTACCGCAAGGCCGAGGGCATGTGGGAACTGGCCATCGAACAATGCAGCGGCAGCCAGCAGCAGACCGCCCGCACCAGGCGCGAGCAAACCGAGATCGACGGCCACAACGCCGAGTTCTGCGCGCCGCCCTTCGAGCGCGCCCGCGAGTTCTCCACCAAGCTGCGCAACAGCGGTGCCGCCCTGCCACTGGCCGAGCGCCAGACCCAGAGCCAGATCGGCGAGACGCTGTGGCGCGACACGGCGCGGGCGTGCAAGGGTAGCGCGCAGGACCTCGCCCTGAACAACGCCCAGGCCCTGGCCCGCGAACGCGGCACGCCCTGGGTGGCCACGCCCCTGCCGGGTGTGCCAGCACTGGCTGCCACCGCCGTCGCGGCAGCGCCCAAGCCTGCTGCTGCGGCCAGCCCCACAGCGAAATCTGCCGTGGCCACGCCGACGCCGGCCGCCGTGCCGCTGCGCCAGGCGGCCGCCGAGCCGATCACGCCCATCGCCACCGCGCCGGTGCCGGCGCCCGAACCCAAGCTCTTCGACCGCACCGCCGGCGATACCCGCTATCTCGGCCAGTTCGTGCGCGAGAACGACGACACCGTCAGCGGCAACGGCCGTGTCGAGTGGAAGAACGGCGACGTCTACGAGGGCCCGCTGACCCACAGCCGCCGCGAAGGCGTGGGCGAGATCCGCTGGGCCGGCGGCCAGCGATACAAGGGCGAATGGACCGCGGACCGCGCCACCGGCCGCGGCGAGATGACCTTCGCCAACGGCAACCACTACGAGGGCCAGGTGCTGGACGGCCAGCCCCACGGCGAGGGCAAGCTGACCTATGCCTCCGGCGACGTCTACAGCGGCCAGCTGCGCCAGGGCCTGCCGCATGGCAAGGGCAGCTATGTCTGGATCAGCGGCCAGCGCTACGAGGGCGACTGGGTCGACGACAAGCCTCAGGGCATGGGCAAGATGCGCTTCGCCAACGGCAACCAGTACGAGGGCCAGATGGCCGCCGGCCTGCCCCAGGGCACGGGCCGCATGGTCTTCCCTAACGGCGACGTCTACGAAGGCCAGTTCGAGGCCGGCAAGGCCCATGGCCAGGGCAAGTACGCCTGGAAGAGCGGCGAGCGCTACGAGGGCGCCTGGTCGCGGGGCTTGAAGCACGGAAGCGGCGTTTTCTTCTGGCCCACCGGCGACCGCTGGGAGGGCGTTTTCAAGGAGGACGAACGCACGGACGACGGCGTCATCATCCGCAAGGGCAGCTAGACCCTGTTCGAGCCCAGGCAACCCAGGCCTGCGGCCGTCGGCCCCGGGGCAAGCCGGCTCCGTTACGCTCGGTGCATCCGCTTTTGTTCTTGGAGACCCCAGTTGAAGACCTTGCTCACCGCCCTCATCACCGCCATCGCCATTGCCGCCCCGGCCGCCGAGGCGCGGGTGGCCACGCATCACAAGACCGGCCAGGTCAGCAGCGGCGTGCATGCCAAGACGGGCGCCAAGAAGCCCACCAAGGCCAAGCACAGGAAGGCCGCCAAGAAGGGCCACAAGAAGGCCGGCTGATCCCGGCGCGCCACTGCCGCGCACCGGAAATCTCTCGCCCGCCTGTCCGCTTTCGGCGAAGGGCTGCGTCCGATCCAGCATCTGCCTCGCGAGGTTGCCATGCTGCTCCACCGAACGCTCTTCGCCCTGCTGATGTTGCTCGCCCTCGCCTGAGCCGGCGTGTCGACGAACTGCTCGGGCACCACGTCGGGCGCCGTGGGCGGCTTGACGGCACTGCGCGCGCCGGCATTGAGACTGAACATCTGCGACACGAGGTGCATCACCACGCGCGGCCGTTCGGCCTCTTGCCGCGCCTGGCGGTGTTGCAGCAGCGCGGCCGAGCCGCCGCCCACAAGGGCGAGCGCCGCCCTGGCCAGTGCCCCCTCGTAGACGAGCTTGTTGCGCCACACCCGCATGCGCAGCCGCGTGAGCGCACCGTCGGGCCGTGCCCGCACGCCCTCGCCGGCGAGATGCGCTCCAGGTCGGCGGCGGCCACCAGCTTGGCGATGCCGAAGCCGAGCAGACAAAGCGGCGACCGCTTGGGGCGTGGTCAAGGACGACGACCGCACCGACGACGGCTACATGGTGCAGGTCACTGAGGGCGGCCGGTGCCGTCTCAACGCGGGGTGTAGCCCACCCACTTGCTGGGCGGGCCGGCCCGGCAGCCCAGCAACTCGGCGAGCCGGGGCACTCCGGACTCGATGGCGGTGAAGTGCCGCCGCGCCACCCAGGGCAACAGGCAGGGCGCGGTGTGGCGCAGCCAGGGCCGGTCCAGGCAGAGCTGCAGCCGCAGCGTCACCGCGGCGCGTTCGTCCGGCTCCAGATCGATCAGCCCCTGGCAGCGGACCCGCACCGGCCCGCTGAGCCATTGGTCCTGCTGATGTCGGCCCGGGTCGCGCCCGGGCCGCACGTTGAAGTGGCTGGCCCAGGGCCAGGGCATGCACCACGCCAGCGCCTCGTGCCGCAACTGCATCGACGGCAGCCAGCGCGGCCAGCTCCTGCAGTCGCCCAGCAGCGCCCAGACCCGGGCGGGCTCGGCGTCGACCCACCATCGGCTGGTCATCACGAAACTGGCGTTCATCGTCGGGGCCATTGCAAGTGGGGGCTGACGGGCGAGTGCCTGTCAGGGCGCTTGCAAAGGCCTACGAGCCCGGCGCGGACCGGGATGCGGTGTTCAGTCCGGCAAGGCCCCGTGGACGAACAGCAGGCCGCCCGGCTCGCTAAAGCCGTTGACGTGCCGTGCCCCGGCCGGCGCCAGGTGGTAGTCGTCCGCACGCAGCAGGATGTCGCCGAGGAAGATCTCGCCGCTCAGCAGCAGGCAATCCTCTTCCAGCCGATGGCCGTGATCGCGAAGTACGGCACCGGGCTGGAGGCGCACCAGCATCGACAGCACGTCGTCGCGTCCGCGCAAGTTCTTCACGTCGACGCCGGGCGACAGCGGCCACCAGTCCTTGGCATGGCGATCGTCCTCGCCCGCCCACCAAGCTGCCTCATCGGCGGGCAGTGCTCCGGCGTCCACCAGCGTGCGCAGGTAGAGTCGGGCGCCCTCGGGCCCGGCCTGCAGCACCGGGACCGCAGCGGATCTCAGCAGGTGATCGTGCGCGGCCCAGGCGCGCGCGCCCGGCTCGCTCAGCCTGCCATCGAGCAGCAGCACCTCCTGCGCCTGGCCGTCCCAGGGCAGCGCGACGCCGGGGTCGAGCCGGATCAGCTCGACCCGCACGGCCGCCTGCTCGCGCAGCAGCTGCCGATGCACGCCCTGCGAGCCCGAGTCGAAGCGGTGCGCCTCGCGCCGCACCGTCACAAAGCCCCGGCTGGCCGCCACGCTGGCCTCGGCGCGCCGGCCCAGGCGGCTCAACACCGGGCCGGGCCGCAAGGGGCGCAGATCCGCCGCGATGCGCGCCAGCAATTCGGGCGATGGCTCGAACCCGTCCTCGTGCGGCGTGCTGGGCTGGATCGGTGGGGCCGGGGCCGACATCGTGCGTTCCTTGCAGAGTTATTTCGATTGTGCCCGCCCGTACGGCGGGGGGCCAGGGCGGGTCTGCCGCCATGACGACACTCCGACCGAGGGCGGTGCACGGATGCAGTGCCCCGCAAATTTCGAGATCTTGCAGCGCATCCTTCGGAGGCCCGCGGTCGTAGAGCCAGCACGCAGTACCTCCGCCCCCTCAATGCCATGATCGCCTGCCATCCGCCCGCTGGACAGCGCCAGCCCCCCGCCCACCCCGACCGCCGTCAGTGGCGCGGTTGCGCATCGCGTCGCGCCGGCGAGCCCGGCGCTCGCCCGTTTGCCCACCAGTTCCAGGCCGACCTGGAATTCATCGCAATGCTCAAGGGTTTTCGCCCGAGCGGTGGCCTGCTTCGGTATTCCGAACTCGGCCCTTGGCTGGAGCGCTGCCACCCCGGCGCCGCCCGCCTGCTGAGCCGGTGGCAGACGCGCTTCGATCTGTGTGAGCTGCACTGGCGCGGCCAGCTCTGGGTGCCGGCCTGCCAGTTCGATCGGGACACCGGCCGGCTGCGCCCCGACCTCAGCCGCGTGGCACGCCGACTGGGCCGCAGCCCGAGTGACAACGCCTTCCTGCTCTGGCTCATCAGGCCCCAGCCGGGCCACCAGAATCGCACGCCGGCCGAATTGCTGGTCTCGCAGCCGCACGACTTCCAGCGCGCCGCACAGGCCAACTGGGGAGAGCCATGGGCGCGCGCGGCCTGAGCCCATGCAGGGCACTGCGCAAGGCTGCCGGCTTCCGCTATCGTGCGGGGCAGCGCGAGCCTGCGCACAGGGCCATCGCCGCGCCGAGCCTCACATGATGTCCAACCACCCCACCTGGCCCGGCGAGGCGCCAGCCGGCGACGCCGAGCCGGAGCCGTTACGCGACGCCAGCGGCGCCATGGTGGACCTGGTGGAGGACGACAGCACCGCACCGGCCGACCTCGACGCGCAGGGCGACGCCTGCGCCGTCGCGGCGACGCTGGACGACGACGCCCTCGCCACCCTGGTGGCCCGCGTGATGGACCAGGACGAGCGCGCGCTGGCGCAGCTGTACGAGCAGTTGTCGGGGCAGGTCTACGCGATCTGCCTGCGCATCGTCGGCGAGGTCGGGCGCGCCGAAGAGGTGCTGGAGGACGTGTTCTGGCAGGTCTGGCGGCAGGCTCCGCGCTTTTGCGCGAGCCGCGGCAATGTGCGGGCCTGGGTGATGACGATGGCACGCTCGCGCGCCATCGACGCGGCGCGCAGCCGCCGCCGTGAACGCGAGTTCTGGGACGGCCGGGATCTGGGCGAATTGGACGATAGCCTGGACGGCGAACAGGCCGGCCCGCAGGACCTGCTGGCAGCCGCGCAGGAGGGCAGCCGCCTGCACAAGGCCCTGCTCGGGCTGGACCCGGTGCGCCGCCAGCTCGTGTCGCTGAGCTTCTTCCGTGGCATGACCCAATTGGAGATCGCCGAGCACACCGGGCTGCCGCTGGGCACGGTCAAGTCGCACCTACGGCGCAGCCTGATCGCGCTGGGTCAGGCCCTAGGTGCGTCTCTGCAGCCCGACGCGGCATGAAGACCACCACCGCCCCCACGCTGGAGCAGCACCTGGCGCGGCTCATCGCCACCCCGCCGGGCCCGGTCCGGTCGCGGCTGCTGCAGCGCGTGCAGGCCAGCGCCCGCAAGCACCGCGACTACCTGACGCTGCGGCGCGAACACCACCGCTGGCAGCCGTTGTTGCCCGGCATCCGTGAGCATGAGCTGCGCCGGGACGCCTGGGTGCGGGTCTGCCTGTGGCAGGTCGATGCCGGCAGGCCGATCGCTCTGCCCAAAGATGCCGAGGCGGCCGAACTGCTCGTGGTGCGCGGCCGGCTGCAAGGGCTGGGGCGACGCCAGGGCGACAGCCTGGCCGCCGAAAGCTACCTCACGCTGAACTCCTCAGACGAGCCGCTGCCGTGGCAGGCCGCCGAGCTCACGCTGCTGTACCTGCGCTGCCGCCTGCGCGGTGCGCCGCCGCTGCCCGAGCTCGAGGCGCACTGGTGGCAGCTGGCCGCTAGGGCCGGCACGCCGCGCCAGGGCCGCTGGGTGGCCAGCGGGCCCGGCGTGCAGGTCATGGCCCTGTGCGGCGATACCACGGTGGTCTCGATGCTCGTGCGCTTTGAACCCGGCGGCGCAGTGGCGGATCACCACCACGCGCTGGACGAGGACTGCCTTGTGCTGGCCGGCGAGATGTTCCTGGGCGACATCCTGCTGCGCGACCTCGACTACCAGCTCGCCCCGGCCGGCGGCGGCCACTTCGGCGAGACGAGCGACGTCGGCGTGACCTTCTTCTTCCACGGCGCGCTCGACCCGGTGCTTCTGCGCTGAGTCCCTGCGCCCGCATCCGCGTCCGGGTCGCCACCGTAGCGTTCCCGAGATGTCCCCTCGGCGCCGACGCACTCCATGCACGAAGATTCCCACCCCCTCATTGAACAGGTGCAGATCCTGGGCGCCAGCCTGCTGCAAGGCCACTTGGACTGCCCGCGCTACCAGCGCCAGCTGGCCGGCCTGCTGCGCCAGCATTTCCATTGCTCTCAGGTCAGCATCTGGAGCCTGTCGGGCCAGGGTGCGGGCCAACAGGCCGTCTGCCTGACCATGGACCGGGCTGAGACCCTGCAGGCCGCCCGCGACGACATGCTGCAGGTGCACGCCCACCAGGCCTATTTCGACTGCCTGCGGCTGCAGGGCTACATCGCCAGCGCGGACACGCATGCCGACCCCTCGCTGCAGGCGGTCAGGCAGCGCTATCTGTGCGAAGGCGCACCGCGGGCGCTGCTGGATGTGGCCTTCACGGTCAATGGCCAGACCTTCGGCATCCTGTGCTGCGAGGAGCTTCTGCGCCCGCGGCGCTGGGCGGCCGAGGAGCTGATGCTGCTGCGCCGCGTCGGCGGCCGCGTGGCCCTGCACCTGAAGGCGCATGAAGCGCAGGCCCGTGCACGGGCACCGGACGAGTCGCCGGTGGTGCCGCGCTGAACACGGCCGCAGCGGGCCTAGCCGCGGCTACTTCTGGCTGCGCAGGAACTCGATGATGGCCGCGCGCACGGCCGGGTCGTCGAACTCGGCATACATCTTTTGGCCCGGGATCACGCGCTCGGGATTCGCCAGCCAGGCATCCAGGGTCTTGGCGTCCCACACGACGCTGGAGCGCTTGAGGGCCGCCGAATACCGGAAGCCTGGCGCCAGGCCAGCCCTGCGGCCGAACACGCCGCGATGGGCGGGGCCCACCCGGTTGGCATCGACCGAATGGCAGGCGGCGCAATGCTGCTCGTAGAGGGCCCGGCCGGCGGCCGCGCCGTCCTGGGCCTGGGCCGGCAGCGCCAGGCCTAGGCTCGCCCACAGTCCGAAGACGATCCGACTCATGCGCCGAAGCTCAGCGCCGCGGCCGGCAGCGCCTGGCCGAGTGCGCTGGTCAGCGCGGTCCAGTGCATGGTCTCGTCTGCAGCCAGCCGCGCTGCCACCTTGGACAGGGCCGTGTCGGTGAAGGCCGGGATCACGCCCAGGTAGGCATTGATGGCGCCCAGCTCCAGCCGCGCCGCCAGCTGGAGCACGTCGGCCTGGGTCTTCAGCGTGGCCGCCTGCAGGGCCTGAGCGTAGTCATTCAGGCTTTTCTCGGCCACCGGCTTGCCGCCAAGGGCCTGGATGGCGGCGATCAACGCATCCCGATGGGCCTTGTGGTGGGACTGGAAGCGCACCGCGACATCGAGCACCGGCTTCTGCAGCAGGCCGCTGGTGGCGCCGAGCTGGTAGGCATTGATCGCCTCATGCTCCAGGCCCAGCGCGACATTGAGGATGCCACTGTCCTTGGCGGGGTCGGCGCTGGCCGCGCGGGCCAGGTTGGAGGCGCCGCCCAGCAGGGCGATGGCACCGGCGGACAGGCCGACGGTGGAGGTCAGGAAGCCACGGCGTGGATTGGGGGTGGAAAGCGTCGACATCGGGAGGGTCCTCGTGTGCGGGCCCGCGCGGGCCCGGGTTGCGGCGCGACGGGATGCCGCGCCGGCTCCAGATACGAGCCGCACCGAAGCGCGGATGCCGGGACACCCGCCATGCGGCGGACATTTGCTCCACCGCATCCGCGCGACGCCGCGCACCGTATGAGCTGGGTCTCCACACCTCCCAACACATCGGACTCCACATGACTTCGCCCAGCCTGCTTTCGCGCGGACTCTGCATCCTGCCCCTTTGCCTGGCGGCCAGCCTGGCCAGCGCCCAATCCAGTTCGCCCGGCAGCCAGGGCAAGCTGTTGCTGACCGGCGGCGTCACCACGGTCGAGGGGGCCGCCGGCGGCGGCCTGACCCCATGGGCCGTGACCGGCAGCTACGCCACCGACGGCCAGATCGGCGGCACTGGCGCGCTGACCCGCGTGCGCACGCGGGACTATTCCCTAACCTCGGTCGCCGTGGCCGCCAGCTACGGCGAGCGCTTCGAGGTGTCGCTGGCCCACCAGGACTTCGACACCGGGCCGGTGGCGGGGGCGCTGGCCGGTGCGCTCAAGGACCCGGCCTTCAACGGGCTGCGCCTGAAGCAGGACATCGTCGGCTTGAAGGCCCGCGTGGCCGGCGACGCCATCCTCGACAGCGACAACTGGATGCCGCAGGTCGCCGTCGGCCTGGAGTACAAGAAGGCCAAACCCGGCCACCTCGCCGCGGCCCTGCAGGCCTTCGGCGCCAAGGACAACGGCACCGACATCTACGTCAGCGCCACCAAGCTCTTCCTCGCCCAGGGCATCCTGGTCAACGGCACGCTGCGCGCGACCAAGGCCAACCAGACCGGTCTGCTGGGCTTCGGTGCCACCGGCCACGACAGCTACCAGATCAAACCCGAGGTCTCGGTCGCCTACCTGTTGAGCAGTTCGCTGGCCGTCGGCGCCGAATACCGCGCCAAGCCTGACAACTTCCGCGACAACAACGCGCTGGGCGCCGGCACGCTGAAGGAGGACCGCTGGATGGACCTCTTCCTGGCCTGGACGCCCAACAAGCATGCCTCGATCACGCTGGCCTATGTCGACCTCGGCAAGATCGTCCCCGGCGTCGTCACCCGCAAGCAGACCGGCAGCTATGTGTCGGCCCAACTCGCGTTCTGAACCCCTGCATCCACGAAAGCACCACCATGAACTTCCACCGCCCCCACTGCCTGCTGCTGGCCGCCACGCTCGCCCTCGCCACTGCCACCGCCGCCCACGCCCAGGCCACCTCCTCGGTCACCCCCCTGCCCAACGACGCGCTCTACCAGCAGTTCGGCGGGCAGCCTGGCCTGACCAAGCTGATGGACGAGTTCGTCGAGCGCCTGGTCGTGGACCCGCGCACCGAGCGCTTCTTCAAGAACGCCAACAAGCCCCATCTGAAGGCCCAGCTGACCGACCAGCTGTGCGAAGTGTCGGGCGGCCCCTGCAAGCTCAAGGGGCCGGCCATGGCCGACGTCCACGGCAACATGGGCATCAACAAGGGCGACTTCAATGCACTGGTCGAGGTGCTGCAGCAAACCATGAACGCCCAGGGCATCCCGTTTGCGGCCCAGAACCGCATGCTGGCCCAACTCGCGCCGATGCACCGCGACATCATCACCGCCGAGTGAGCCGGCCCTGCAGCGCTACTCCCGCTCGAACTTGAACACTGCCACGCTGGCCATCAGGTTGGGCGCGGTGCGCACGACCTGGCCCTCCTGCAGCCCGAAGCTGTCCAGGATCTTGAGGCGGTTCTTGCGCGCCAGCACGCCGAAGTCGGCGAAGGTGCCGACGCGGATATTGGGCGTGTCGTACCACTCGTAGGGCAGGGCCCGCGTCACCGGCATGCGGCCGAACAGCACCTGCAGGCGGTTGGGCCAGTGGGCGAAGTTGGGGAAGCTGACGATGCCGATCTTGCCGACGCGGGCCGTCTCCTTGAGCATCTGCTCGGCATTGCGCAGATGCTGCAGGGTCTCCAGCTGCAGCACGACGTCAAAGCTCTGGTCCTCGAAGATGGACAGCCCTTCTTCGAGGTTGCGCTGAATGACGTTGACGCCGCGCTTCACGCAGGCCAGCAGGTTGGCATCGTCCAGTTCCACGCCGTAGCCCGTGCAGTCCCGGTGCTTGATGAGGTGTTCCAGCAGCTCGCCGGTGCCGCAACCGAGGTCGAGCACGCGCGAGCCGGGCGGCACGAGGTCGGCGATGGCCTGATGAAAGCTCACTGGACTACCCTGCCTTCCAAGTTGGATCGCAACGGATGCAGGGTTGTCCACGGCGGCGGTCGGTCGGCGCTTGCGACGAACCGGCCGACCGACGCGGTGGGCAACCCGTGTTTGACG
>Ga0194137_10000307_pt1 | contig 34108 bp, 28 predicted proteins | sample TARM_MetaG_T3_14_FD_134025 | JGI IMG/M metagenome (GOLD analysis project Ga0194137, IMG submission 134025) | Freshwater microbial communities from Pennsylvania, USA, analyzing microbe dynamics in response to fracking - TARM_MetaG_T3_14 (version 2) | ecosystem: Environmental > Aquatic >... | reverse complement strand
GGCGCAGGGAATCCTGGGTGACGCTGCGGATGTCCTGGCCATCGATGGTGATGCGCCCGCCGTCCTCGGGCAGGTCATGCAGGCGCAGCAGCAGATTCACGAGGGTGCTCTTGCCCGCGCCGCTGCGGCCGACGAGGCCGATCTTCTCGCCGGGCTTGATCGTCAGGTCCAGGCCGTCGACGACGACCTTGCCGTTCGGGTAGGCGAAGCGCAGTTGCTCGAAGCGCACCTCGCCCCTGGGCACGGTCAGCGCGGTGGCGCTGTTCGCGTCCAGCACGGTGTGGGGCTTGCTCAGCGTGGCCAGGCCATCCTGCACGGTGCCGATGTGCTCGAAGAGCGACGCCATCTCCCACATCACCCAGTGCGAGATGCCGTTCAGCCGCATCGCCATCGCGGTGGCCGCCGCGACCGCGCCGACGCCGATGGCCGACACGCCCCACAGCCACAGCGCCAGCAGCGCCGTGCCGCCCACCAGCAGGCCCGACAGCGTCGCGATGACGACCTCGAACCCGGTGACCAGGCGCATCTGGCCGTAGGCGGTGCGCATGAAGTCCTGCATGGCCGACTTGGCGTAAGCGGCCTCGCGCCGGCCATGGGCGAAGAGCTTGACGGTGGTGATGTTGGTGTAGGCGTCGGTGATGCGCCCCGTCATCAGGCTGCGCGCGTCCGCCTGGGCCTGGGCCACCTTGCCCAGGCGCGGCACGAAGAAGCGCAGCGTCAGCAGGTAGAGCACCAGCCAGCCCACGAAAGGCAGCATCAGCCGCGCGTCGAAGCTGGCGACGATGCTGACCAGGGTGCCGAAGTAGACGGCCACGTAGACGAGGATGTCAACGACGATGAGCCAGGTGTCGCGCACGGCCAGGGCCGTCTGCATGACCTTGGTGGCGATGCGGCCCGCGAACTCGTCGCCGAAGAAGGCGAGGCTCTGCGCCAACATGCGGCGGTGGAAGATCCAGCGCAGCCGCATCGGGAAGTTGCCGAACACGCCCTGGTACTTCACCAGCGCCTGCACCGATGCGAACGCGACGAGGACGCCCAGCGCGGCCAGCAGCTTCAGGATCACCGGCTGAGGCCGGTCCCACAGCTCGGCCGGTTTGATGGTGGCGAGCCAGTCCACCAGCGTAGCCATCAGGCTGAACAGCAGCGCCTCGGCGGCTGCGATGCCCGCCGTGAACAGCATGACGGCGAAGAGGTGGCGCTTGACGCCCTCGGCGCAGCCCCACAGGAAGGCGAAGAAGCGCGTCGGCAGCCCGTCCGCGCGCGCGGGCGGGGTTTCGGGATAGGGGTCGACGAGGCGCTCGAAGCGAGCAAGCAGGGGTTGGAACAGCGATGCCATGCGGCAAGTGTCGCCGCCAGCTGCCGGCACGCTCAGCGCCGCCGGGCCGGGGGGTCGGTCAGCGGCAGCCGGGCGTCGCCGAAGTAGTGCTGGCGCAGGCGCGTGATCTCACCGCTTTGCTGCAGCCCCTTCAACCCGCGGGCCAGCGCCTCGACCGTGGCCACGGGCAGCTCGGGCCTCACCCACAGCGACACGTCCAGGTGGCCCAGGCTCAACGGCGGGCTGAAGCCGTCGTCGGCGTCGCCGCGCAGGCCCGCCGCGCGCAGACCGCTGATCAGCGTCTCGCGCACGCCCAGCACCACATCGGCCCGGCCGGCCTTTACCATCGAGACCATGATGCGCGCGGAGCTCACCTCCTGCAGGTTCAGCGCGATGCCCCCGGGCAGCACGCCCAGCGCCGGCGTGCCGCGAAAACCCACGACATTGAGCCCCGCGAGGTCCTCGGGCCGGGTCAGCACCAGGCCCTGCCGCGGCAGCAGCAGCAACTCCAGCTGCAGTGCGACGCCGATGGCCCGGACGCCGGGCCCGAAGTGGAAGGGCAGCAGCAGGGTGACATCGGTCGTGCCAAGGTTGACCTGGTGCACGACGCGCGCGATCGGCGCGATGTCGACCTGCGCCGCCAGCCCCGCGCGCGCGGTCAGCAGGCGCATCAGGTGGACGTAGAGACCGACGACCTCCCCGGCGGCATTGCGGTAGCCAAAGGGCTCGGTGTCCAGGATGAGGGCACGCAGCGCCGGCTCGGCGGCACGGGCCTCGGCCAGGGCCAGCCAGGGCGCCAGCAGCATCAGGCGGCGATGCGGGCTGGCGGCGTCCATGCGGGTCAGCGCGCGAGCGCGGGACTCATGGCGTCGACGGCGCCGAGGCCGGCGGCACGGGCACGACGACGCCCGGCGACAACGAGATCTCGTCCACCACGGTGACGCCGGTGACGAAATAGCGCGTCTCGCCGAAGCAGGAGGTCGGCAGGCCGACCTTCTCCTCGTAGTGCAGGTTGACGCGCTTGCCCATGACCTTGTTGATGGCCTCGGCCGTCGCCGCGTCGTGCACCGTGAACTGGAACTTCTCGACGGTGCTCGACCCAGGCAGCGACACCAAGGCCTGCTCGCCCTCCCAGGTCTTGCAGACCCAGCCCTTGCGGGAGAACTTCTGCACCCAGCCGGCGCGCTCGCCCTCGGAGTAGCTCCAGTGCCAGGCGAAGGCAAACCAGGCCGCGATGAGCAGCAGCAAGGCGACGACGGACAGGGCGATCTTCAGGCGCATGGCGGTGTGAGCGAGCCGGGGGCGCGGCGATTGTGCTTCAGGGAGCGTCGAACAGGCCCCCGCGATGCAGCGCGCCCTGGTTTGGGATGCGATGCGCGTGGGTGCCTATTCGGCGGTCCCTTAGCTCATAGCGACCACCATCAAGGCCAGGCCGACGATGCTGACGGTCCAGACGCCGGTGCGCACGAAGGGAAGGCCGATGACGTAAACCGGCACATAGACGACACGGGCCCACAGGAAGATCTGGGCGCCGAGCAGCACGCGCTCATTCGTGGCGCCCGCGACCTGGGCCACCAGGGCCAGGGCGGCGAAGAACACCAGGTTCTCCAGGCTGTTGGCCGCCGCGCGCTCCAGGCGGCCCGCCAGCGGCGTCGCCTCGGGCAGGTTGTCGCGGTTGCCGAAGGCCAGCATCAGTCCCTGCGGAGTCCAGGCACGGACGCGGACCAGGCTGGCAGCGAGCACGGTCAGCCAGGTCAACAGGGTCATACAAACGACCAGTGACAGCAGCTTGGGCATGGGGATTCCTCGAAGATTGCCGCGTCAAGCCGACGCGCCCGCGATCATCGGCCCGGCGTGCCGAAACGCGCCTGCGAGCGAACCCGCGCTTTTTCGGCCTCGACCTCGCGGTTCCGGGGCTCGGCCGTCGTCACCAGCGACGCGATCAACGCGCGCGCCTCGGCCGCGATGGCCACCACGGCATGGTCGAAGGCGACTTCATTCGCCTTCGACGGCACATTGAAGCCGCTCAGCTTGCGCACGAACTGCAGCGCCGCGTCGCGGATCTCGACCTCGGTGGCAGGGGGTTCGAAGTTGAAGAGGGTGCGGATGTTGCGGCACATGGCGACGGGCTCTTGAGGTGAATCGGCCCATGCTAGCGAGCCGGGCCCTGGGCTATCGTGCCGGCCCATGATTCGCCCGGCTCTCCGACTCTCTACCCTCAGCGCTGCCCTCGTCCTGCTGCAAGCCTGCGAGCCAAAGGCGGAGGGACCCTCGCCAACACCAGCCGCTTCGGCGGTGCCGGCCCCGTCTGCACCAACCGGCGCAGCTGACGACACTGCCGCCAGCCTGATGGCCGAGGCCTTCCCGGGCTGGACCTCGAAGGCGCCGCATCCGACGCTCGTGTCGTCGGGCGAAGGCGACGCGCGCAAGGAAGTCACCGCGCTGCTGTCGCCAGCGCTGGTCGCTGCGCTCGATTCGGACCACCGCATGCTCGTCGTCACCGGGCCGGCGGCCGACGGCAAAGGGCAACCGCTGGAGTCTCACGCCAATGACGCCAACATTGGGGCTTATGGCTTCGAGCGCCGCGACGGCCGCTGGTTCAAGACCTTCCAGCGGCACTCGCTGGGCTGGACCGGCTTCTACGGCGAGGTCGGCACGCTCAAGGCCCATGCACTCGGCAATGGCAGGGTGGCCCTCTCCGTCGAGAACGGCAGTTGCTGGCAGGGCTTTTGCGGCGACTGGCTGCAGGTCTATGCCCTGAGCCTCAACGAGGCCAGGCCGGCAGCCAGCTTGGCGCTCGGCTCCAGTTCCACCGGTGCCACCGTCGGCTGTGAGGAATGGCTGAAGGGCAAGCCACTCGCGGCCGACGAGGCCATGTCCATCACAGCAGACAACTGCTTCAAGGTTGGCAGCCGGTGGCGCTTCGACAAGGCCAGCGACGCTGGCTGGCCGGACCTTGTCGTGGAATTCACCGGCGGCGAAGCTGTCGAAGGCGCCAAGCCCGGCCAGCCCTCGCCGCGCGTCGTCGATGAGCAGTTGGTGCTGCGCCATGACGGCTCCGCCTACAAGATCTTGAGCGGCCGCAATCCGACGCGCGGCTTCTGAGCGCGTCAGAACGCCTGCGCGTCGGGGTGCCGCTCCCGCCAGGCCCGCAGCGCCTTGCGGTAGTCGTCCATCGCGAGGTCGTGCAAGTCGAAGATGCAGGGCGAGCAACCGTTGCCGCAGCAGGCGTCGAAGTCGGGCTCGGGCGGCTTCTCGGGCATGGGGTCCACATCCGGGACGGGAGGCGGTGTCAACGGCAGCATCGCCAGATATTGTGCGGCTGAGCAAAATGCCCCCATGCAGTTCACTGCCCTGCCCGAATCCGAACATCCCCGGGTCCTGCTGCGCCCCATCGTGGCGGCGGATCTCCCGGTGTGGTTCGACTATCTTTCGCTACCGGACGTCCATGAGCACACCAGCTGGAAGCCCGAGGCGCCATCACAGCTTGAGCACTACGACAGCGATCGTGCCCAGCACACGCCGTCGTCGCCGTTCCGCCTGGCTATCGCGGACCGGAGCCATGGCCGCATGCTGGGCTCCATCGGCTTTCACACCGTGTCGCCCGAAAACCGCACGGCCGAGCTGGCCTACGACCTGTCACCGCCCGCCTGGGGCCAGGGCATCGCCAGCGCCATGGCCAAGATCCTCGTCGACTGGGCCCACGGCCACGTGGGCCTGCTGCGCGTGCAGGCCACGGCGCTGAGCAGCAACACACGTTCCATGAAGGTGCTGGCGCGCTGCGGCTTCGAGCGCGAGGGCCTGCTGCGCAGCTATCGCCTGGTCCGGGGCCGGCCGGGCGACTTCTGGATGTTTGCCCACGTCGCGCCCCCTGCTGCGGACTGATGCCGCGCGGCACTTATGCCGTCCTGATGCGCGACGGCCGAGGATGAAGACCTCACAACCTCACCAGGAGAACCCCGTGCTCATCGTCACCACCGAGAACCTCGCCGGCCACCGCGTCACCGAGGTCAAGGGCCAGGTCTTTGGCGTCGTCGTGCGCAGCCGCGGGCTGGCGGGCAACATCCTTGCCGGGCTGCGCTCCATCATCGGCGGCGAGATCACCGAATACACCCAGCTGCTGGAGGAGGCCCGCCGCCACGCCATCGACCGCATGGTCAAGAACGCCCAGCTGATGGGCGGCAACGCCGTGGTCATGATGCGCTTCGACTCGTCGGAGATGGGCCAGACCATGAGCGAGATCGTGGCCTACGGCACCGCCGTGGTGGTCGAGCGCCTGCCGGCCTGACGCCATGCTGCGCACCCTGCTGCTTGTCGTGGCCCTGGCGGTCGGCGTGATCGGCCTGGGCGCCCGCCTGGCCGGTCATCACGACGCGGCGCCGTTTGCCATCTGGGGCTGCCTGATTGCCGCCGCCGTGATGGTGGAGCGCTGGCGCTACCGTGGCCGCAACACCGCCGAAGGTGACGGCTGGCAGAAGACCGAGGAACGGTTTGTCGACCCCGAGTCAGGGCAGACGATGCAGGTCCTGTACAACCCGCGCACTGGTGAACGCCGCTACGAACCCGCAGCCGATGGCTGAGCACCCGAGCTACGCCATCAAGGCCGAGATTGCCGACCCCGGGGCCGGCAGCTGGGCCTTCGCCGCTCAGAAGACCATGTACGACGGCCGTCGCATCGCCGCGGGCGACGTGATCTATCTGTTCGCCAGCGAGAACGAGGGCGGCACCGGCCTGGTGGCGCGGGGTGTCGTCACGTCGGCCCAGGCCACACCCCGATTGCCGGACGTCGAGCGCCAGACGCCGCGCGTCAGCATTACGGTCCAGCGCACCGCGTCCGCCCAGCGCCGCCTCGGACGCACCGAACTCAAGCCCTTCAAGGACTGGGACGACGGCCGGCCGGAGACGGAACTCAACTTCAAGTTCTACCGTCAGGCAACCAACAAGATCGTCGGGCTGTCGGAGGAAGCAGCGGCGTTTCTGGCCAGCTACTTCTGACGCTTCCGCAGGCGCTTCGCCCGCGCCTCCAGCGCCGCCAACTCGCGCGTCCACTCCTCGTCCTTGATGGCCTCGATGCGCTCGTGGATGGAGCGCAGCTCCTGCAGCGGCCTGGATGCCGCCTGCACCTCGGCCGGCTGGCGCTCGGCCAGTTCGATCAAGAGCTTGGTGATGACGCCGAGCTGATCGCCGTAAGTCGCCACATCGAAGGCGCGAGCCTCGATGCGGGCGTTGCCCGCCTGGGGCTTGATTCCGGCGAAGAAGCCCTCGAGCCGCGGCTCGATGTCCTGGGCGACGTCACCACTGAAAGGCAGGCGCAGCTGCGGCGCCCAGAGCCAGAACCAAGGAAACATGGTGTTCTCTCCCTGCACGCCGGAACCGCGGGCGTGTGGGGCGATGGTGGCTCAGGCTTGTTGCAGCGGCAAGGCCGGCCTAAAGCCGCGTCCAGCCCGCCACCTTGGCGTTGAAAAACCCGCTCTGCTCATAGGCCCGCCGCACCATCCCCTGCTGGCGCAGCCAGGCCAGGCCCGCGTTGAGCTGGTCGCGCAGCCGCGGCCCCAGCGGGTGGGTGGCCGAGACGAGAAAGTGGCGCGTGCCGCGCATGCTCACCTTCAGCCCCGGAATGGGCACGAGGCGCACATCGTCCACCACCAGGGCCAAGTCGGGCGTGGGCTGGAAGGGAGCCAGCAGCAGGTCGGCGCGGCCCTGCTGGAGCATGCGCGGCATCAGGTTCCAGCTGGTCACGTGCTGCAGGTCTGCGATGCCCAGCTGCTCCAGCGTGCGCCAGTCCACCCGCCAGGTGTTGTTGCTGAGCACCCGCAGCTGCTGCACATCGCTCAGCCGGCGAGCCGCCAGAGCGCGTGCATTGCCGGGCACGGTGTAGAGCCCGGCCTCGAACTCGCCGTCCAGCAACACGGCGTCGCTGAACAGCAGTCCGTCGGGTTTGGGGAAGTCCTCGCGCCAATAGGTGGTGGCGCTGCAGGCGGCGTGGCCGATGCGCAGCTCCGCGTGCAGCCGCTGGCTGGTGGGCATGGGCGCCATGCCCAGACGCAGGCTGCGGTCCTGGTGGGCCAGGGCCTGGTGGATGAGAAGCACCTCGACGACGTCGCGGCGCGACAGCGGGCCGCCGTAGTCGGTGACGGTGGCGGAGTCGCGGCCGGCCAGGAAGCGCTGGTAGTCCAGCAGCACGTCGTCGGGAATCAGGGCCGGCAACGTGGGCTCATCGGCCACGGCCCAGCTTGGGAGAAGGCCGCAGACGGCCAGACCCAGCAGGCCGCGACGCCCGAGGCGGGCCATGTCAAACAGGGGATTTACAGGGGCGAACGGCGCACTCAACGACAGCCTCTCCCGGGCGGTTGTGCCGCCGAGGATAAGCCCGCCGGAGGTACCCGCAGCTCAGTGAACGCCCGCAAGCAGTGCGGCGTTACCGCCTGCCGCCGCCGTGTTGACCGTCAAGGTCTGCTCCGCCGTGAAGCGGTAGAGCTGGCGCACATGGCCGGCCGCAGTCACCAGCGGCAGGATGGCGCCGGGTCGGGCGGCCAGGGCCTGGGCCAGGCGGTGAGCGATCGCCGCGTCGGACGAAGCCACCGCCACGCCAGCGAGCTGGGGCGCGGCGAGCAGGCCAGGCAGGGCGGCGTCGGGCAGCAGGGTCAGTGCCTGCGTGGGCAGGCCTGCACGCAGCAGGGCCTGGCGGGCACGTTCGTCGCCGCCCAGCCAGATGGCGCTGTTACCGGCCAGCAGGGCGCTGATGACGGCGGCCAGGCCCGGCTCGCCACGGCCCAGCACGGCGAAGACGCCGCGGGCGTGGTGGCGCAGGGTGTTGCTCTCGCCCGTCGGGCCGGGCAGGGCGACGTCGGCGAACTGCGCCTGGGCGGCCGTGAAAAGGCCGCGCAGCGTCAGCGAAGCCGGCGCGTCCATGGTGTCGGCGGCGCGGCGCAGCAGGGCGATGCGCTCGCCCAGCGCCGTGTCGCGCCAGCCGGCGTCGGCGGCCACGGCCAACGGCTCGCCGCTGCCGTCCAGGGCCAGCGTGGGCAGCGGCGCATCGACCTGCGGCTCGGCGCAGAAGCGGCGCAGATAGTCGGGGCCGCCGGCCTTGGGGCCGGTGCCCGACAGGCCTTCGCCGCCAAACGGCTGCACGCCGACCACCGCGCCGATGATGTTGCGGTTCACATAGACATTGCCGATGCGGGCCTCGTCAGCCAGGCGCTGGGCGCGGCTGTCGATGCGGGTCTGGATGCCGAGTGTCAGGCCATAGCCGAGGGCGTTGATCTGCTGGATGACCTCGTCGACCGAGTCCTCGAAGCGCACCACGTGCAGCACCGGGCCAAAAATCTCCTCGCCGAGGTCGGCGATGCGCTGGAGCTCGAAGGCGATGGGACGGATCTGGCGCGGCATGGGCTCGGCCACGGGCGCCTCGGCCAGCAGCCGGGCCTCGCGCTTCAGGCGTTCGACGTGACGGCTGATGTTGGCATGGGCCTCGTCGTCGATGACGGGGCCGACATCGGTCGCCAGATGGGCCGGCTGGCCCACATGCAGCTGGGCCAGCGCGCCCTTGAGCATCTCGATGACGCCGTCGGCGATGCTGGACTGCATGCAGAGCAGGCGCAGGGCCGAGCAGCGCTGGCCGGCGGAGCGGAAGGCGGACTGCACGACGGCGTCGATGACCTGTTCGGGCAGGGCCGTCGAGTCCACCACCATGGCGTTCAGGCCGCCGGTCTCGGCAATCAGCGGGACGGGTGAGTTCGGCTTGTTGGCCAGGGCCTTGTTGATGATCTGCGCGACGGCCGTGGAGCCGGTGAAGCAGACACCGGCCGTGTGGGCATGTGCCACGAGGCCGGCGCCGACGGTCTCGCCCGGGCCGTGCAGCAGGGCCAGCGCGTCGGCCGGCACGCCGGCTGCGTGCAGCAGCTCGACCATCTTCAGCGCGACGTACGGCGTCTGCTCGGCGGGCTTGGCGGCCACGCTGTTGCCGGCGACCAGGGCCGCGACGACCTGGCCGGCAAAGATGGCCAGCGGGAAGTTCCAGGGGCTGATGCAGACAAAGACGCCGCGCCCCTGCATCAGGGTGGCGTCGCCCTCGGCCTGGTCGGCGTAGTAACGCAGGAAGTCCACGGCCTCGCGAACTTCGGCCACGCAGTCGGCCTGAGTCTTGAAAGCTTCCTTGACGAGCAGGGCGCAGAACTCGGCCAGGCGGGCGTCGAGATCGTCGGCCGCGCGGCGCAGGATGGCGACGCGGCGGGTGACGGGCGTGGCGTTCCAGGCCGGGAAGCCGGCGTGCAATCGCTGCATGGCGGCGTCCACCTCAGCCGCCGTGGCCTCGGGCACGGTGTGGACGGGCGTGGCCTCCAGCGCGGACAGCAGCGGTGCGCGCTGGGCCGGCGCGGTCAGGTCGGCGCCGGTGGAGTTGGCGCGGCCGCGGCCGTTCTCGTCCAGGTAGAGGGCCGGCGGCAGCGGCAGAGCGCTGGTCGTGCGCACGTCGGCCAGCGGCGAGCCCAGCAGTTCGGGCACCTGCACGCTGGGGTCGGCCAGCTGATGCACGAAGGAGGAGTTGGCGCCGTTCTCGAGCAGGCGGCGCACGAGGTAGGCCAGCAGGTCGCGGTGTTCGCCCACTGGCGCATAGACGCGGCAGGGAATGCTGCCGTCCTTCAGCACCTCGCGGTAGACGCCTTCGCCCATGCCGTGCAGGCGCTGCATCTCGAAGGGGGCGCCGGTGGCGCGGGCCATCTGCACGATGGCGGCGATGGTGCCGGCGTTGTGGCTGGCGAACTGCGGGTAGATGACGTCGGCATGCTGGATGAGCGCGCGGGCGCAGGCCAGATAGGAGACGTCGGTGTGCTGCTTGTGCGTGAAGACGGGGTATGCCTGAAGGCCGAGCTCCTGGGCGCGCTTGATCTCGCCATCCCAGTAGGCACCCTTGACCAGGCGCACCATGAAGCGCAGGCCATGCTTGCGGGCGATGGCTGCCACCTCGTCGATGACGGCCAGGGCGCGCGTCTGGTAGGCCTGCACGGCCAGGCCGAAGCCGCGCCACTGCGGGTAGACGACGGCGATCTTGGCGGCCAGCACGTCCAGCACGTCCAGTGACAGCTCGAGGCGGTCGACCTCCTCGGCATCGATGGTCAGGTTGATGTTGGCGCTGGCGGCCAGCTCGATGAGCTGCCAGACGCGCGGCAGCAGCTCGGCGAAGACGCGCTCGCGCTGCAGCACCTCGTAGCGGCTGAACAGGGCGCTGAGCTTGATGGAGATGCCGTCGGAGGCTTCCGGGCTGTCGGCGCGCTGGCCGGCGGCGATGGCCTTGATGGCGCCAACATAGGCGGCCTGGTAGCGGCGGGCGTCGTCCTCGGTGCGGGCGCCCTCGCCCAGCATGTCGTAGCTGAAGCACAGCTGCCTCTGCGCCTTGCGGGCGCCGTCGGCTTCGCCCATGGCTTCCTGGATGTTGCGGCCGAGCACGAACTGGCGGCCCAGCAGCTGGATGGCGCGCACCGTGGCCGCGACCACCGTCTGCGCGCCCAGACGCTTGAACAGGCCGCCCTCGTCCTCGGCGCCCGGCAGGAAACGCTTGGACAGCGAGATGGCCGAGGCCGACAGCGCAGCCAGCATCTTGTGCGGGCTGCCTTCGCTGGCGCCGTCGAAGTCGGCGCGGCCGAGCTGATCGGCCGTCAGCGCGATGGCGGTCGGCGCGTCCGGCACGCGCAGCAGGGCTTCGGCCAGGCGCATCAGAGCCAGGCCTTCGGCGCTGGTGATGGGGTATTCGCGCAGCAGAGACTCCATGGCCCAGAAGGGCGCCGGGTTCTTGCGCACCTGCTCCACCCAGGGCGCGGCCATGGCGATGACGCCGGGCCAGTCCAGCGCCCCGCCGACGCGCTCGGCCAGGGCCTGCACCACGCCGGCCTCGGCCCGGTAGGGATCGGGCAGTCGCGGCTGTTCAGTCGGTGCGGGGAAGGGCGTGGGCATGGTGGACTCCTGGTGAGGTTTCGCACTCTATCGACGGTCCATTTGGATTAAATTCCGAGAATTCACATGGTGACCGACAAAAATCCAGATGAACGATGAGACGGCCAAACTCGACAAGATCGATGAACGCATCTTGCGCGCCCTGCAGGCGGATGGGCGGATTTCCAACCTCAAGCTGGCGGAAACGGTACATCTGTCGCCCACGGCCGTGCTGGAGCGCGTCAAGCGCCTGACCCGCGACGGCTTCATCCTGGGTTACGAGGCGCGGCTGAACCCGGCCAAGCTCGGCGCGGCCATGCTGGTCTTCATCGAGGTGCATCTGGACCGCACCGTGATGGACGTGATGGACAACTTCAAGGCCGCCGTCCAGGCCCGGCCTGAGATCCTGGAATGCCATCTGGTGGCCGGCGGCTTCGACTACCTGCTCAAGACCCGGGTGCGCGACATGGGCGCCTACCGCGAGTTCATCGGCAACGTCATCTGGAGCCTGCCGGGGGTGAGGGAGACGCGGACCTATGCGGTCATGGAGGAGGTCAAGTCGACGAATGCACTGCCGATCTGACCACGGGTCGACCGGACCGATGGTTGTTCTCAATACAGACCTGCGCTCAACAAACAAACCTGCGCTAGGCCGAAATCAGTAAGAAATCTGCGCTGGCACACCACCTGCAGCGGAAGACCTTCACAAAGAAAGCTGCGCCTCCCACGGTGTGACCCTCTAGGCCGGTAGCCGTCACAAGACGGCGGCACACGATTCGTCGATGGCACCTTGTCTGCGCGACAAAGCGCTCACGCCAATCCCTCAGTCAGGCAGCAAGGGCCAGCGCAGGCTGGAGGTGAGCAGCGTCTGCAGGGCAGGCGATTTGTCGCACACGAGGTGCAATGGTGGTCGGCTCCGTCCACCTGGCAAGCACGTAGCCGCCACGGGCAGTGCCCTCGATGGCGTCCACGCTCGCATTCACATCCGGCAACAGCGCGGCCAACAACTCCAGATAGACCTCGTTCGTCGAAAGAGGCCCATCAACGGTCACAGGTCCGAGCGCGCCCAGCGTTTGCACGCAATGTGCTGTACCCAGTGCTGCGTGCCAGGCTGCAAGGGTCGCTCTCTCTTTAGGGTCAAACGCCTCAGCCGCGTGCTCGAACGCCAGCAGCCTTGCATCAGGCAGGATCAAGGCTCGTCCTGACTCATGGATGCGAACTCCGGCCGCGATCAGCTTGCGCAGGTGTGCCTGCGAGGCAAGCGCGGGGTCAGCGTCCCCACAGATTCGTTCGATGTCTCGGCCACCCATGAAGCGGCCGGTAGGCACGGCGTCCCCTCGAATGGACACGTTGGCCAGGAAGTCACCGTGACCATCCAGCGCATTCAAAGGCGTGCCAGGGGCCATGACCACGACCCAGGTGCCACTGGACACCAAGGTCATGCGCGGCAAGCTGCGCAGATAGCGCGCCAGGCAAGCATTGCTGTCATGGGCCCCACACAGAATCTGCACGCCCAGGGGTAGGCCAAGACGCTGCGCCAGCTCAGCGCGAATGAAGCCCAAGGTCTCCCATGCCCGGCGGACTGGTGCAAACCGCGCCGCCCATCCAGCCGACTGGGCCAGCCGAGACCAGTGTCCTGCGCTCGGATTCCAAAGCAGGGTGTGGCAACCCAAGGACGAGACTTCGCTGCTGGAGACGCCTGAAAGCCACCATGCCCAATACTGCGCGTAGGGAAGCCATTCGCTGACCGCTGCGAATCGGTCGGGTACATGTCGCTGCAACCACTCCAGCTGGGTCGCCATGTTGAGCCCGAGCGGCAATACTGGGCTGAGCGTTTCCTCGAAGGTGCCGGTACGAGAGGCAAAGTCGGCCGCTCGCTGGTCGAAGCCCTCGAACTCGTAGTCAGGGATCGGAAGCGCCAGCCCGCTTTGACCGAGACCGGCGATTGCAGCCCCATGGGTGATGGGAACGATAGCTCGCACAGCCCGGCGCAAATCGCCCATGCCCGCTAAGGTCGCTGACAGCCATGCCTCGGTGCCAGTCGTGTCGAGAGCTCTGTAGCCCTCGGACACGAAGTCACTCCCGCTGTCGCGCTGCCAGCTCTCCAGCAGCTCACCGTCTGCGTCGATGGCAAGCAGCTTGGTCCGCGTTTTGCCGACGTCGAGAACCAGCGTGACGGGTTTGTCAAACAATGCCGCCCCCGCCTGCAGCCGAGGCCGGCCGTTCCGCTGCGACGCGCGCCCGATAGCCGCTGCTGCGGTACACCGCCAGCGGATCAACGGCGCCGCCTTGCTCAAGACGCAACTGTTGCAGCAGCGGCGTCACATCGGTCTCGAAGCCGCGCTTCAACAGCAGTGTCGCCTGCAGCGCATCGTTGGCGGCCTGCGCCGCATCCAGCGCACTCCGATCCACAAGCAATGCCTGCGCATAGCTGCGCTGGCACTGCACAGCGCTCATCATGAGGCTCTCGATGGGGTCCGTCACGTTGTGGCTCTGGTCCAGCATGTAGGCTGGGTTGAAGCCAGACACCTTCTCATGTTCCGCAGCAACCAGCTCGTTGAACACCAGGAACAAGCGATAGGGTGCGACGCTGCCCGAATCGAGGTCGTCGTCGCCGTACTTGCTGTCGTTGAAGTGGAAACCCGCCAGCTTCCCGGCCGCGATGAGACGGGCGACGATGAGCTCGATGTTGACGCTGGGGGCATGATGTCCGAGGTCCACGAGACATTGCGCCTTCGGCCCGAGAGCCGAAGCCGCCAGGTAGCTCGAGCCCCAGTCCTGGATGACGGTCGAATAGAACGCCGGCTCGCAAATCTTGTGCTCCAGGAACATCCGCCAATCGCTGGGCAGAGCGGCGTATATCTTGGAGGTGCTCTCCAGGTAGCGGTCAAAGGCCCGACGGAAGTGTTGCTGGCCCGGGAAATTGCTGCCGTCACCAATCCAGACCGTGAGTGCCTTGGAACCCAGCGCCTTGCCGGCTTCAATCACTTCAACGTTGTGCGCCACGGCCTGGTCGCGGACGGCGGCCTCCGTGTGGGTCAGGCTGCCGAACTTGTAGCTCCTCTGCTGACCCTTCTGGTCTGAAAACGTGTTCGAGTTCACCGCATCGAAGTACAGACCCAGGCTCTTCGCCTGATCGAGAAGCTCGGTGTAGTCGGGGCACTTGTCCCAGGGGAGATGCAAGGAGACGCCAGGGGTGCATCTCACCATCTGATGCACCACGCCGCAGTCCTGCAGCTTGTCGAAGACGTTGCGTGGCTCCCCCAGGCCCGGAAATCGGGCAAAGCGGGTGCCGCCGGTGCCAACACCCCACGAAGGAAGTGCCACCGAGAAGCGGCCGACCTGGGCTTTTACGACTTCAATGTCGATGCCGCGGCGAGATAGCTGCTCACCCAGATGGTCGTAATCGCTGCGAACTTGCCGGCGCAGGCCTTCGTTGCAGGCAGCGACGTGGTCGTTGGTAATCGTGCTCATGCTGCTCGACTCCCTGATTAGCGCGTGAACGCTGCCAGATTGCCCGCGTCCACATTGACGATGTTGCCAGTGCACTTGGCCGAGAGGTGTTCGGCTGCAAAGAAGAATGCCGCCTCGGCAATGTCTTCTGGGTACACGCTGCGCTTGAGCATCGAGCGGTCGCGATAGAAGGACTCCAGGTCGCCTTCCTCGATCTTGTTCGCCGCGGCCCGTTCTTCGCTCCACTTTCCGGTCCAAATCTTGGAGCCCCGGATGACGGCGTCGGGATTGACCACGTTCGAACGGATGCCCAGAGGCGCCCCTTCAAGCGCAAAGCTGCGGCTCAGTTGAATCTCCGCCGCCTTCGCTGCGCAGTAGGCGGTCGCCTGGTTGCTAGCGACCATGCCGTTCTTGCTGGCCACCACGATGATGGAGCCGCCCGTTCCCTGTGCCTTCATCTGGCGGAAGGCTTCCCGGCCGACGAGGAAGTAACCCGTCGCCAGGATGTCCTGATTGCGCTTCCACAGCTCCAGGGACGTATCCTCGAGCGGCGCAGCAGAAGCGATGCCGGCATTGCTCACCAGGATGTCCGCACCGCCGAATTCGCGGGCAGCACATGCGAAGGCCTGCTGCACGGACTCCTCCGACGTCACGTCGCAGCGGACGCCACGCACGACGTCCTTGCCGAACTGCTTGCACATCGTGGCCACGGCTTCGTCCAACGCAGCCTGGTCGATGTCGAGCAGCACGACGCAGGCGCCGTCGGTCAGCATCCGACGCGCAATGGCCTGGCCAATGCCGCCGGCGCCGCCTGTGACAAGGGCCACCTTTCCAACCAGGGGCTTGGGCTTCGGCATGCGCTGCAGCTTGGCCTCTTCGAGCAACCAGTATTCGATGTCGAAGGCCTCCTGTTCTGGCAGGCCGACGTACTTGTCAACGGCATTGGCCTCGCGCATCACGTTGATGGCGTTGATGTAGAACTCGCCGGCAATCCGTGCGGTGGCCTTGTCGGCGGCGATGGTGACCATGCCGATGCGGGGCAGCAGGACGACGACAGGATTCGAATCGCGCAGTGCAGGGCTGGTCGGACGCTTGCAACGCTCGTAATAGCCCGCATAGTCGGCGCGGTAGTCGGACAACAGCTTGTCCAGCTCCTTCGCAAGTGCCTCGCCTTCCAGCCGGTAGGCGGCTTCAGGCAGCACCAGCGGGCGAATCTTGGTGCGCAGGAAGTGGTCGGGGCAGGACGTTCCCAAGGCCGCGAGCGGCTCCAGGTCCTTCGAGTTCACGAACTCCAGCACTTCCGGCGATGTGTTCAGATGGAGCAGCTTGGCACGCCCCTGCCCGGCAAGTCCACGCAGCACGGGCAGCACGCGTGCCAGCACTTCGTCGCGATCCAGGGTATCGAGTGAGCCCACCTTGGCACCACCGAACGGCACTGCGTTGCGTGCCTGGCGCTGTTGGGCGAGCCAGGTTTGCGCACGGGCAATGAGCCCCACCGTGTTCTCGTAGCAGGACTTGGAAGTGTCTCCCCAGCTGAACAGGCCGTGACCGGCCAGCACGATGCCACGAAGTCCGGGATTCTTCGCCACATAGTCACCCAGGCGCATGCCCAGCTCGTAGCCCGGGCGAAGCCAAGGCAGCCAACCTACCTGGCCCTCGAAGACCTCGCGGGTGATGCGCTCCGAGTTCTCCATCGCAGCGATGGCAATCACGGCGTCCGGATGCATGTGATCGACATGGGCGAACGGCAGCGAGCTGTGCAGCGGCGTGTCGATGGAGGCGGCACGGCTGTTGAGGTTGAACGTGCAGTGCGGCAGATAGCCGACCATCTGGTCCTCATGCTCAAGGCCTCGGTATAGATGGCGAAGCGCACGAAGCTTGTCCATGTAGAGCGTGGCGAAGCCGTCCAGCTTCATGGAGCCGACGTCGCCGCCGGAACCTTTGACCCAGAGAACCTCGACTTGCCCGCCTGTCAGGGGGTCCTTTTGGGAAATCTTGGCAGAGGTGTTGCCACCACCATAGTTGGTGATGCGCAGATCGGAGCCCAGCAAATTGCTGCGGTACAGGAGCAAGCCAGCCTCATCGAGTTGCGAGGCACGGGCATCGTCCCAGGTCGGGAAGGGAGTTGCGTTCATCTTCGGGTCCAACTTCTAAGGAAGGGGTTTGAGTCAATGCGCCAAGGCCGCGCGCATCGCACGCAGCTGGCTGTCGAAATAGTTCTTGCTGGCATCGCTGTGAGGAGCCACCGTGTCGAAGCCGTGATAGGCCCCCGGCACAGAGAGCCACTCGCAACGCACACCTTGTTCGCGAAGGCTGCTCGCGTAGCGTTTGTTCTCGGCGTGGAATAGGTCCAAGGTGCCGCACCCCAGCCACGTTGGAGGCAGGCCAGAGAGACTTGCCGCACGACCAGGAATCAGGGCCTGAGCCGCGCCACAGACGCCAAGGTAGGCCGCCCAGGCTTCACTGTTGGCATCGGCGCCCCACACCCATTCACCGCGCCCTGCCTGCGGACCCGTGCGGTCGTCCAGCATCGGATAGTTCAACAGCTGGAAGGCGGGCTTCGGCCCCGTTCGGTCGCGGGCCAGCAAGGCAAGCGCAGCGGCAAGCCCGCCGCCGGCGCTAGCACCGCCGATGGCAATGCGAGACGCATCAATACCCAGCACTTCGGCGTTGCGGTGCATCCAATCCAAGGCGCAATAGCAGTCCTCCAGAGGCGTCGGGAACGGGTACTCCGGCGCCAAGCGGTAGTCGACCGCAACCACTTGCATATCCGCCCGGTCCGCGTAGAACCTGCACAGGCGATCATCCAAGCTGGCGGTGCCCATCACATAGCCACCGCCGTGAATCCACAGAAGTGCGGGTCCTTGTTTGCTCGGGCCTGCCGGTCGGTGGATGCGCAGCTCCAGGCTGGCACCATCGGGCGTTGAAATGCGGGTCAGACGCTTGACCACGGTGCGATTGGGTTTGGGTAGCTTGAGCGCTCCCAGGTGACCAAAGACACGCATGAGGAAGCGCGTCACTGTGAGTGAACGAAGGTTCAGCGGCCGTGAACGCGGCAGCATCGGAACCCGGAGCTCAGACGCAATGTCAGCGGACGACATGTTCGCGTTCATGACTTCAGGCATTCGCAGATGCCACCATCTGGTCGACCATGTCCTGCGTCAGCGCACCCTGGCTCATCGCGACGAGCCGGTTCATCGGCATGCCTTCGATCATTCGAAGCGTGGCCTCGGGGTCCCGCTGCTGCGGCGCCTGTGCCATCAGGCTTCTCAGGATCGGGCCGCCCTTCGGATGAGACAGCCATTCGAGGATGCTGCTTTCGCCGCTGATGGCCGCAGCCGGCAGCTCCGCGTGGACCTGCACACTGCCGGTCAGCCGCAGGTCACGGGACGAAGCTCCCACGGCGATCTGGAATTCCCCGCCTTCGAGGACCCAGCGACGCAGTTCCACGCTGTAGTACGACAGGTCGCGAGGATGGACGGTGAAGTTCACCTCGCATGCCTGGCCTGGTTCAAGCGAAACCTTGGCAAACGCCTTGAGCTCACGGACGGGGCGGTCAATGGAGGACCGCGGGTCAGCGAGATAGAGCTGGACCACCTCCTGGCCCGCACGCGCGCCGACGTTGCATACCGTGGCCTGAACGCGGACCGCGGCCTCCTGACCGCTACCCAGCACCTCCAGTTGAAGATCGCTGTAATCGAAGCGGGTGTAGGAAAGGCCATGGCCAAACGGATAGCCAACCGCCTGGCGGCGCTTGTCGTAGCCTCGATAGCCCACGTAGAGGCCTTCGCCGTAGCGAACCACGCTGCCGTGCCCAGGGAAATTCAGGTACGCGGTGGTGTCCTCGATCTGCAGCGGAATGGTCTCGGCGAGCTTGCCGCTGGGATTGGCATGGCCGAACACCAGGTCGGCCACCGCACTCCCTCCGGCCTGGCCGCCGAGCCAGAGCTCGAGAATCGACCGGGCCTGCGCGTCCCAGTCGGACGTCTGCACCACGGCACCGTTGGAGAGCAACACGGCCACGGTCGGCTGACATGCGGCAATGGCTGACAGCAGTTGGCGTTGAGAAGCCGGCAGTTCGATGCTCGTGCGGTCAAAGCCTTCGCTCTCCTCCTTGTCCGGCAAGCCGAGGAAGAGCAGGACCACATCGCTTCGGGCGGCCAACGCCACGGCCTCGTCCCGCAGCGCTGCATCCTGCGCGCTGCCATCCAGCGTGAAGCCTGTGGCGAATTCAATGCGGACCTGACCGCCTGCAGCGGACTTCAGCGCCGTCAACGCATCATCGACACGGGTCGGTCGCACCTTAGAGCTGCCCTCGCCCTGGTAACGCGGCGTCCGGGCGAACTCGCCGACCACTGCGATGCGCAGCGATCCGGCGGGGTCGAGTGGCAGCAGGTCCCCCTCGTTCTTCAGCAGCACAGCAGATTCAACGGCCGCTTGGCGGGCGAGGAGATGATGCGCGTCGAAGTCCAAGCGGCCTGCTCGGCGGCCGTTCGGTGTTGTCCGTTCGGCCAGTTCGAGCAGCTTGGTCACCGCCCTGTCGAGGGACTCCTGCTTGAGCTGGCGGGCCTGGATGGCCTTGACCACCGTGCCGGGGCCGACCTCGCCTCGTCCAGGCATGTCGAGGTCCGTACCTGCCGCCAAGCTTGCCGGCAGGTCGGTTACCGCCCCCCAGTCCGAGACGACCAAGCCCTCGAAGCCCCACTCCTGGCGCAGGACCTGGGTCAGCAACCAGGGGTTGGCACAGGCGTGCAGGCCGTTGACCTTGTTGTAGGCCCCCATGACGGTCCAAGGCTGCTCATCCCGGACGACCTGCTCGAAAGCAGAGAGGTAGATTTCCCGCAGGGTTCTTTCGTCGACCTGCGCATCGACACGCATGCGGTCGGTCTCCTGGTTGTTGACCGCGAAATGCTTGAGTGAAGCGCCCACGCCTTGCCCCTGCACCCCACGCACCCAGGCTGCGCCCAGGGCGCCGGACAGCTTCGGGTCCTCAGAGAAGTATTCGAAGTTGCGACCGCACAGCGGTGAGCGCTTGATGTTGATGCCAGGGCCGAGCAGCACGTCGACGCCTGCCGCGTTGGCTTCCGTCGCGAGCGCCACGCCGACCTTCTCCAGCAACTCGACGTTCCAGCTCGAGGCCAGCCCGGCCGCCGTGGGGAAGCAGGTGGCCGGCTCACTGTCGTAGATGCCGAGGTGATCGCCACCTTGCGGTTGGCGTCGTAGTCCGTGAGGGCCGTCGGACACCCGGAGCTCACGAATCCCCAGACGGTCCACCGACCGGGTCGTCCAGACCGTCGCACCACAGACGAGCGAGGCTTTTTCTTCAAGCGTGAGCTGAGCCACGGTCGCTGCATGACCTGTCAAGGATGCGTCTGGAACAGACGAAGCGGGGGCGGGCTCCATCGCTACGCTCTCCCCGCGTTCGCGGGCCTCGAACAGGGCGTCGAGCGCCTCAATCACCGCCGTGGTGACCTTGTTGCCCGGAATCAGCGAGAGCTGCTCGATCAGAGGGGTGTTGCCGCCATGCTGTTGGCCGCCGGTGTCATGGTCCAGAAACTCGGCCAGCTCAGGCATCGCGCGAACCATGGCGGCGCGCACGGCGGCCCAGGCCTCGTCGTCCTGCATCAGTTCCGCGGTGGTGCTGTGAACGGTTAGCCGCTTGCGAACCTGATCCTGCGCAGGCTTGAACGGAATGGACCATGCGTAGGCGCCGCTGCCCACCTCGACGGGTTCCTGACCCGGAAGTCGGACCTCGGCACGCGTATTGGGAGGCACTTGCGCTTGCACATGCAGTTCGTCGCCTTCAATGCGCCAGTGCACGGAGGCCAGGCCATAAGGCGTGCGGTGAGAGGTGCTTGCATGCTGCAGGTCGCCACCCGGCATCGGCGCGATGCGCAGACGACGATAGCCCGGCTCGAGCGCCATCAGGCCGCCCACGGCACGATGCAGCCAGTCGGCGACGGCGCCGAAGGCATAGTGGTTGAAGCTGGTCATGCCGCTCGGGTTGATGCGACCGTCAGGCAGCAGGCCGTCCCAGCGCTCCCAGATGGTGGTGGCCCCTTGCGTCACGGGATAGAGCCACGACGGGCTCTTCTTCTGCAGCAGCAGCTTGTAGGCCATGTCCGGCGCATCCGCCAGGACAAGTGCATCACACACCAACGGCGTTCCGACGAAGCCCGTGGCGATACGGAATGCGCTTTCCGAGACCAGTTCCCGCAGACGTCTTGAGGCACCGTCCTTCTGCGAGCCGTCGAGCAGGTCGAAGACCAGGGCCATGGCGTAGGACGTGACTGAGTCGCCAAGCATCAGGCCATCGGGCGTGACGTATTGATTTCTGAACGCCTGCTTCACCCTACTGGCAAGAGCTGCATAGTGCTGCGAGTCCTCGTCGCGTCCGAGAGCTTTCGCCGCCTCTGCGAGGCAGGACGCGCTGCGCACCAGGTGGGCCGTGGCCAAAAGGTAAGGATGCGTCTTGCCAGCCGCAGGCTTGTCGGCGGGCGCATAGGGGTCCAGCCAATCACCGAACTGGAAGCCCTTGTTCCAGAGCCCGGAGTCGCCGACGATGCCCTCGATCAGGTCCACCCAGGCTTTCATGCTGGGGTATTGGCGCGACAGAGCCGCCCGATTCCCGCTGCGCTGGAATAGCACCCAAGGGGTCATCACCGCGACATCGCCCCAGGCCGCCGTCGGCGGGCTCGCGACGCCGCCCATGCACTCGGGCACCACGTAGGGCACGACGCCCTGTTCTTGCTGTTCGGCCGCCAGGCAGCGGAGCCAAGACCCCAGCATGCCAAAGCAGTCGTAGAGATATGCGGCGGTCGGTGTGAAGACCTGGATGTCGCCCGTCCAACCCATCCGCTCGTCGCGCTGCGGGCAATCGGTCGGAACATCCAGGAAGTTGCCGCGCATGCCCCAGACGACGTTTTCGTGCAGACGGGTGACCAGCGGGTCAGAACACTCGAACCACCCGGTGCGCTCCATGTCGCTGTGCACGATGACGGCCTCGACGTCATCGGCCGTGGGCTCGCCGGGCCAGCCGGTCACTTCGACATAACGGAAGCCGTGGAAGGTGAAGCGAGGCTCCCAGACCTCTTTACCCGCACCCGAGAGCACGTAACGATCCGTGGACTTGGCCGTGCGGAGCGGGACGGTGCAAATCTCGCCGTCCTGCAGCACCTCGACGAAGCGAAGCACGATCTGCCGGCCGCGCGGCCCGCTGACCTTGATACGCAACCAGCCGACGAGGTTCTGCCCGAAGTCGAGGATGGTCTTTCCACTGGGCGATTTGAGGACTTCGACTGGAGCGACAGTCTCGACGCGTCGCATGGGTGGGCCCTCAGGGGCGACCAACGAATCGAGCGCGCGTTCGTGTTTGCGCACTCGGGCCCAGTGGTCGTCCGCGAATCCACACTCCCGCCAGCCTGCAGGTTCCAGACGGGCGTCGTAGGTCTCGCCGTCATAGATTTCCGATGACAGCAGACCTCCGGTCGCGGCACGCCAATCGGTATCACTGACGATCTGTTCGACGCGGCCGTCGGCGTAATGAAGTTCCAACTGTGCAAGCAGTGCAAGACGGTCGCCCCACTGATTGCGCTTGCCATTGCCGAAGCCCAAGCGGCCGGCGTACCAGCCGTCGCCAAGAACCACGCCGACGGCGTTTCCGCCTTCGCTCAGCAAGGCGGTGACATCGTGGGTCTGGACCCGCAGGCGATGGTCGTAGGTGGTCCAGCCAGGGGCCAGCACATCGTCGCCAACGGGCTGACCGTTGATGGTGGCTTCGTAGCATCCGCATGCCGTGACGTACAGCCGTGCACTCGTCAAGCCGGGCCTGACCGCAAACTCCCGCCGGAGCAGCGGGCTGGGCTGCGACGTGCTGCGGTCTTCATCCCACTCGGGTGTGATGAAGATGGCGGACCAATCCTCCGGGGCAAGAAGCCCCAGTTCGATGCCGAGAGGAGCGCTCCAGGCTGAGGCGCTGCCGTCTTCCCCCCAGACGCGTACCGAGACCTGGACGCGTTGACGCGAGACCAGCGCTTCGAACGGCCAAGCAACAAAGGCGGACTCGTTCGAGACGACTTCTCCGGTGGACTCGCTGACCTGGCCGTTTGCGCAGCGAAGTTCGTAGCGCTGCTGCATCCAGCCTTGCGCCGTCGTCTCAACACGCCAGCTGAGCACCGGGCGAGGATTGCCGATGCCGAACGCTTCGGCACCACTGTCCGCGCGCAGGTCGATCACACGCAGTTCAATTTCCGAGGATTTCATTCGAGACTCTGAGATTCCGGAGCAGTTCAGCGGACGCCTTTGATGGGCAAGGTTGCGAGCGCGCCCAGGATTCCGAACGCGCCGGCGATCATGTAGAGGGCCACGTAGTTGTTGGGGCCACCAATGGACAGGAAGAGGGGAGCCAAGGCCGGCGCAATGGACTGAGGCATGACCGACGCGATGCCGAAGACGCTCATGTCCTTGGCCCGGTTGTCGGGATTCGGGAGGACTTGAGTCACCAACGCCAGGTCGATGGCGCTGTAGGTGCCGATGGCGACGCCGGTCACCATGGACCAGGCCAGGTAGACCTCGAAGTTGGGCGCCATGGCGACGCCTGTCATGCCAATCGCGTACAGGATTGCGGACGCGATGACGAAGACTTTGCGGCGACCCAGCCGGTCAGACAGGATGCCCCCAATGATGGCCGCCGACGTGGTCACCACCATGCCCGCCAGACTTCCGATCAAGAGTAGCCTGGGTATCTCTTCGGCCTTGTAGCCCAGCTTATCGGTCAGGTAGTAGACCGAATAGTTGGCCATGATGGCGAAGCCCATTGAAATCATGAATCGGCCAATCCACGCCCATCCAAAATCAGGATGCTTGCGCGGGTTGACCCAGTAGCTGAGCAACAGGCCCTTGAAGTCGAGGGGCGGCCGGCGATGCGCATCCGCCGGCTTGTCCGGTACGACATAGGCCAGCCACAGATAGCCGAGCAAACCCAAAAGACCGGGGACCATCACCGCGTAGAAGAGGTCCTTCGAAAAGACTTGCGTGATGGTGATGCCGACCGCGACACCAATCTGCTGCGACATGCCGATCAGGCCGGAAAGCTTGCCTCGTTGCGCCTCCGGCACATGGTCGGGCAGGATTGCCAAGGTTGCCGCGCCACCCGTGGCGAACATCGTCTGAGTCAGGCACCAGCCAATGACGAGGCCAGCGACGGAAGATGCTGTCGCAACGATATAGAGCCCGCACACGCCGCCGAAAATGCCAGCCAGCATCCACGGTCGGCGTTTGCCGATACGCGAAATGGTTCGGTCTGAGAACATCCCGGCCAACGGGCCGGCCAGCATGGCGCAAAGCGCCCCCAGGCTCGTGATCGTTGCCAAGCTGCTTGCCTTGCCAGCTGGGTCGATCTGGTTGACTCGCAATGCCAAGGTGACGGCAATGGGCGTAATCAGGGCGACCCAGCTTGCGAACGAAGCAAAGGTGTAGATCGCGAGAAAGCTACCCCGAACTGGTGCAGGCTCGGCGGGCTTGGCGACGACGCCGCTCTCGGAGACGATGTCGGCGGGGATGCTGCTCATGGGCTGCCCGTTCAGAAGGAGAAGCGCGCGTTCAAGCCGAAGGCGCGCGGCGTCGTGGAAGCCACGGTGCGGTAGCCCGAGTCGAAGTTGCCGAGGCCGGGGACGCCGAGGGCGAAGTTCGAAGTCGTGGTCGTGGTCAGACGCTGCTGATCGAGCGCGTTCTTCACGAACAGGCCCAACTCCCAGTTGCCGGATGCACTGCGAACGCCGGCGAACAACGAGACATTGGTAAACGACTGGTAGTCGAAGTTGACCTTGTCGGAATGGAAGCCGGGCCGGTAATGAACCTGGGCGCCCAGGTAGGGCTGCACGCCCCCGACTACGAAGCGATATTCGGTGCCACCGAGCAGGCTGAACTTCGGCATCTCCGCCATGCTGCCGCGCAGAGGACACATGGCGACTTGCTGGCCAGCCGGGATCTTGCTGGGCCCATTGCCATCGGGGATGCCATCGCCGTTCGAGTCATTGCATGGAGCCGAGCCGCCGGTGTAACGGCTCTTCGTCCAGCTCGTGCTCGCGTTGAGTTCCCAGTTGGCCTGCGGGCGATAGATGAGCTGCGCCTCGACGCCCTGTACGCGCGCGTCGCCCGAGCTGTTGAACGGAGAGTTGTCGGTCAACGTCTTGCCGGTGAACGGGTCCTTGTACTGGTAGGTCGTGTCGGGCACATGGTCGATGAAGCCCTTGTAGCGTTGGACGAAGGCCGCCAGATTCAGGTTCAGCTTGCCGTCCAGGTAGGCGCCTTTGGTCCCGACTTCCAGCGAATCAGACTTCTCAGGGCCCATATGGAGCAACGAAGGGTCGATGGGATTCAGCACGGCGACTTGGTACGTGCCCGGCCGGAATGAGTGGCCGGCCGCGACATAGCCCGTGAGGTCTCGGCTGAAGCGATCCGTCAGACTCAAGCCCCAAGTCACGGGCTTGTCGACGACCTTCGCGTATTGCGCTGGGATCGACGGTGGGAAGGTATAGCCCGGGACAGAGGCAGTGCTCTGCTGCTCGGTGGTAAGTTCCGAGTAGCGGGCGCCTGCGGCAAGCGTCAGTTCCTTGCTCAGCTGGAAGCTCTGGCGAGTGAAGAGCGCCTTGGACGTGGTTCCGCCAGGAATGTCCAGTAAGAAGGCGCCAGACGAGACGTCGACGTTCGATTGCGCTTTCGTACGCTCGTAAAACGCACCCAACGTGTAGTTCCAGAAGTCGTAGCCGTCGTCCGTGAAAACCAGCTCGGCGGTGTTCGTCTTGAAGTTGGTGTTGACCTGCTGCCAGATGATGGTGCCCGGCAGAACATTGCCTGCATCGCGGTCGAAACCCTGGTCCAGCTTGACGTCTTGGTGGCCCGCGACAAAGCTGAGCGACTTGTTGTCCGTCAGGGACCACGTCACCTTCGCCGTGGTCAGTTGCGCCTTGGTTTTGTATTCGTCCGCCTTGTCGGTGACGCTGGCCCGGTCTTCAACCGTCAGCAGCTGGGGGGCTCTGCCCAGGCTGAACGGCGTCACGACACCATCGCCGACGACTTGCTTGTTCTGATGGTTATCGGCCCTGAGGTCCTGCGTCATCAGCTCGATCCGCAGGTCGCTCGTCAGCTTCCAGGTCGCGCTCAGACGCCAGCTGTCCGTCTTACCCTTGGACTCGTCGCCGGTGGCGACGTTGCGAACTTGGTTGAGGCGGTTCTCGTCATGCACCGCCGCGAAGCGAACGGCAAACTGATCGGTGATAGGCAGGTTGAAAGCCCCGCGCGCATTGCGCCCGCCCTTGTTGTCGCCCGTGAAGAGCAGCTCGCCACCCAGCCTGCCAAGATCGGCCGCGTGTGTCGTCATCGTGATGGCACCCGCCGGCGCCATTTGACCGCGCAGAGTGCCTTGTGGTCCGCGCAGGACTTCAATCTGGCCCAGGTCGTACAAAGCGTTGAAGGCAATGTTCGAGCTCACGGGGATGTCGTTGATGTGCACCCCGACGGCTGCCACTGGCACACCGCTGTCCGGGTTAAACGAAACACCCCGCATGGACGCAATGTTTTGCCGTCCATCGTCGTTTGTCATTTCGACACCCGCCGCCACCTTGGCGATGTCCTTCGCGTCCAGCAACTGGAGGCGGTCAAGGTCTTTCGGGCTGATGACGTCGATGGCCATCGGCACGTTGCGAGCCGATTCCAGTTTGCGGTTTGCCGTGACAACCACGGTATCCAGTTTGGCGTTTGCAGGCGCATCAGGGGACGCATCGCTTGATGCTTGCTGCGCTGCAGCATTCAAGCTGAGAAGACTCAGGATGGCTGCGGTAATCGGCGATACCCGGCGCGCAATGGTGGCGCAAGTGCTCATGAGGCTTGTCTCCTATGTTGTGGTGGGTTTGATGACCTCTGGGCAGCAATGTAGGGAGCACCCTCCAGCCGACCAACAATCGCCGCTGATTCGCGCCATAAGAATTTCTTATGGCAGGCCAATCAAAGCCTAAAACGCGACTAGGATGACTCGCACGCGGTGCACAGAGCAGGGAATGTCCTAGGTCCCGCCCTCTCATGAAAAACATCAGCCTGCGCACGCTTCGAATCTTCGAACTCGCCGCCACCAGCGGCAGCTATTCGCGTGCGGCGGAGGTTCTGGACCTATCCCAGCCAGCGGTTTCGATGCAAATCCGTCAGCTGGAAGACGAGGTGGGTGTCCCGCTCTTTCGCAAGCAGGCGCGGCACGTCGAAGTCACAGACGCAGGTCGAGTGCTCTTGGCTCATGCGCGGGACATCCTCGCCAGGGTCAGAGTGGCCGAGGACGCGATGGCGTCGCTGCAGGGGGTCTTCAGCGGGCAACTGCACCTGGGAGTGATTTCACCCGCGAACTACTTCGCGCCAATGCTGATGCAGGCGTTTCGTGCCCAGTACCCTGATGTTCGGATGAAGCTGACGGTCGGCAAGAGAGACGACCTGATCGCGGCCCTGCAAGAGCATCGCATCGACGTTGTCATCGCAGGCTTTCCTCCAGCTCATGCCGAAGTCGAAGCTGAAGAGTTCGCGCGCCATCCGCACTGCATCGTGGCTCGACCGGACCATCGCCTTGCAGGCAAGCGTGGCATTCCATGGTCTGCTATGCGGGACGAGCCTTTTGTATTTCGTGAGCCAGGCTCCGCTACTCGACAATTCCTTGAATACCTGCTGCAGTCTCAGCAGCTACAGGTCAACGTAACCACGGAGTTGCAGGGCAATGAAACGATCAAGCAAGCGGTGATGGCAGGCATGGGCGTCAGCTTCATGTCGGCGCACACGTTTCAGCAAGAGTTGCGTGCTGGCCAGATGGCTGTGCTCGACGTGGAGGAGATGCCCAAGATGCTCGATTGGTGCCTCCTGCATCGACGGGACACCGTACTCTCTGGAGTTAACGCGCTCTTTCGCTCGTTTGTGCTGGCCCAAGGAGCAGAGGTAATTGACTGTCGCTTGGAATGAAAGTGCGTCAGGCGAAAGTCTTTCGATGCTTCCCCTTCGTACCGGCCCTCAACCAATGGAATGGGCGCCCCCACCCGTAACGGCATCAACGTGCCAAAGTGGAAGGTGCATCAACCAATTGAGCCGAGAGGGGAGTCCCCCATGAAGATTGCGACTGTTGGTATCGACCTGGCAAAGAATGCGTTCCAGCCTCCTGAATCGAAGATCAGCGCAGGTTTCTAATGCGCGGCCGGCCCAGTTTGAGCGCAGATTTCTAATGGAAGGTCGAAAAATGAATTTCGCGAATCTTCTTTCAAATCAACAACTTGCTGCTGGTTTCTTCTGAAAAAAACCACCAATCGATGGCGGCTCGCCGGCCGCCAGATGCAGTCAAGCGCAATCTCACCTGCCGCGCCGCGCGGCTGATCAGCCCGAGTCCGGCCCTGCATTCTTGCTCGCCATTCATCTGAGCTCGCCACTCAAGGCCGGGTAAATCGGGCCGTGCCGCCCCGGGCCGGGCTTGGACAATGGCCTGATGAAACTCCGCTCCGTCGCGCTGATCGCCTGCCTGTCGACCGGCCTCGCCGCCCACGCCGTTTCGACGACGGCCCAGATCACGGCGCAGTCCGCCCTGATCGGCCTGCAGCTGGCTGCCAAGCACCGCGAGGCCAGGGGTGGCCTGTCGACGGCGCAGAACGCCTGCATCCAGGCCCTGCAACCCAGCGAACTCAACGAGACGACCGAGCGCGTCGTCGCGGCGGCCCTGAGCGCCGACGAGATCACCGCGGCCGACAAGTTCTTCGCTTCCCTGCCGGGAAGCAAGTTCGCCAAGCAGGGGCTGCTGGGCATCTACACCGCCCTGGGTGAGAAGCCGCCCGAGCCGCTGCCCGCCTTGTCGCCCGCCGAAACCAAGGCCATCGAAGCCTTCGCAGCCACGCCGGCCGGCCAGGCCTTGCTGACGCGCCAGGTGCTGCAGTCGCCGGCCGCGCGCGAGGCCTATGACGGGCGCATCCGCGAGCTGGTCGCCCGCTGCCAGGCCATCAAGCCCGACCGCCCGGACTAAGCCGCACGCAAGGCCTGCGCCACCGCCTGGCGCAAGGCCGGCAGCACCTCGGCTTCGAACCAAGGCCTGTCCTTCAGCCAGCGCTGGTTGCGCGGGCTGGGGTGGGGCAGCGGCATCAGGCCACTGGCCAGCCCTTCGCGCCAGCCCGCCACCAGTTCGTCGACGGAGGCCTTGCGTTGCAGATGCCAGGCCAGCGCGTACTGGCCGATGGCCAAGGTCAACGTGACCTGGGGCAGCGCATCCAGCAGGCGCTGGCGCCACAGCGGCGTGCACTCCGGCCGCGGCGGTAGATCGCCCGACGGCCCGGTGCCCGGGAAGCACATTCCCATGGGCAGGATGGCAAAGCAGGCGGGGTCGTAAAAGGTATCGCGCGACACGCCCAGCCATTGCCGCAGGCGGTCCCCGCTGGCGTCGTCGAAAGGCCGGCCTTTCTCGTGCGCGATGCGGCCAGGCGCCTGGCCGGCGATCAGGATGGGTGCGCGCCGGCCGAGCTGGAAGATGGGTTTGGCGCCCAGCGGCAGCGCGGGCTCGCAACGGGTACAGGCGCGCAGCTCGGGCAGCAGGCGGGCCAGCGGCGTCGCCACGCGGCTTCAGACGAGGTGCTGGCCGAAGAAGCGCATCGTGCGGTCCCAGGCCTGCTGGGCCCAGGCCGCGTCGTACTGGGTCTTGGCGATGCGCCCCGGCCCCTGGGCGGTCTCGTTGGCGAAGCCGTGGTGGGCCAGGTAGCGGTGGCCCTCGTAACGCACGCCGGCCTCAGCCAGCTTGGCTTCCAGAGCATCCACGCCAGCAATGGCGAAGAACTCGTCCTGCGTGGCCCAGTGGGCCTGCACGGGCACGCTGATCTTGCTGGCGTCGACATACTCGACCGGCGGCATGCCGTACCAGACAACGGCCGCGTCGGCCTCGGGCACCGCGGTGGCGGACAGTACGGTCAGTGCACCGCCCATGCAATAGCCCGTAATGCCGACCTTGCCGCTGCCCAGCCCCTGGCCCTTCAGCCAGGCGACGGCACCACGCACGTCCTGGGAAGCCGCGTCGCCGAAGCTCAGCCCCGTCATCAGATGGTGGGCCTCCTCCTCCTCGACGGTGCTCTTGCCGCGATAGAGGTCGGGCACCAGGGCCGTGAAGCCCGCGCTGGCGAAGCGCTGGGCGACGCCGCGGATCTGCTCATTCAGGCCCCACCATTCCTGGATGACAACGACGGCGCCCAGCGGCTTGGCCGCTTCGGCCAGGTAGCCGGACACGGTCGCGCCGTCGGGGCGGGTGAAGCTGATCGTCTGGGCCATTGGGGTCTCCTGCGCGCTTGTTAACGCCGACAGACTAACCTGTGCAGCACGGGTTTTCCCAGGGAGAGGGAGAATGCCCCTCGTCATGAAGATCGAACGCATCGTTTCCACCCGCCTGCCGACGCCCTACGGCGAGTTCGCCATCCACGGTTTCCGCGAGAGCGACACGGGCCAGGAACACGTCGTGCTGAGCATGGGCGACCTCGCCGGCCAGCCTGAAGACGAGCCACCGCTGGTGCGCGTGCACTCGGAATGCATGACGGGTGAGGTCTTTGGCTCGCTGCGCTGCGACTGTCGGCCCCAGCTGGAAAGCGCGATGAAGCGCATCGCGGCCCTGGGCCGCGGTGCCATCGTCTACATGCGCGGCCACGAGGGCCGCGGCATCGGCCTGGTGCAGAAGCTGCGCGCCTATGCCCAGCAGGACGGCGGCGCCGACACCATCGAGGCCAATGCCCAGCTCGGCCTGCCCATCGACGCACGCCGCTACGACGCCGCCGCCTGCATGCTGCGCGCCCTGGGCGTGCACCGCATCCGCCTGCTGACCAACAATCCGCTGAAGATGGCGGCCCTGGCCGAGTTCGGCATCGACGTCGCCGAGCGTGAAGCCTCGCTGACCGAACCCGGGCCGGAGAACGAGAAGTACCTGCGCACCAAGGCCGAATCCATGGGGCATCACGACCTGGGCCATCTGTTCGAATAAGGCTCGGCCGCGGCGCCATCGTCCTCCTTGACGCCTGGGACCGGGGTTGAAGCGCGCGGCGCAAGCTGCCCGCAAGTCCCGGGACAGCGGCTTTCACAAGCCCGCAGCAGGCGCGCGTTACGCTGCGCGGTTCTGCTCGCCCCCCGCCATGTCCGACCGCCGCTTTTTCCCCCGCCCCGCCATCGAGGCCCCGTTCAATCGCTGGGATTGGGCGCTGCTGCCGCTGGCCTTCGCCGTCCTCATCCTGCTGGCGCTGGCGGCCTCGCAGATGGCCAAGCCCTTCCACCTCGGCGAGCAGCTGCCGCTGAGCCTGGACGTCGCCTACCTGCCCTACTACCTGCTGCGCACGACGCTGCGGATGTTCATCGCGCTGGCGGCCTCCGTCGTGTTCGCCTGCGTGTTCGCCGTGCTGGCGGCCAAGGTGCGCGCGGCCGAGAAGGTGCTGGTGCCGCTGCTGGACATCCTGCAGTCCATCCCCATCCTCGGCTTCCAGGCCATCGCGGTCGCGCCCTTCATCGCGCTGTTCCCGGGCAATCTGTTCGGCGTCGAGCTGGCCGCGCTGTTCGCGATCTTCACGTCCCAGGCCTGGAACATGGCCTTCAGCCTCTACCAGTCGCTGCGCACGGTGCCGGGCGAGCTGCAGGAGGCCGCGCGCATCTTCCAGCTGTCGGGATGGCAGCGCTTCTGGCGGCTGGAGCTGCCGTTCGCGATGCCCGGTCTGCTGTGGAACATGATGATGAGCATGTCCGGCGGCTGGTTCTTCGTCGTCGCGTCGGAGGCCATCTCGGTGGCCGGCCAGGACATCAAGCTGCCCGGTGTGGGCTCCTACATCGCGCTGGCCATCGAGGCCAAGGACCTGGCCGCCATCGGCTGGGCCATCCTCGGCATGCTGATCGGCATCCTGCTCTACGACCAGCTGTTCTTCCGACCGCTGCTGGCCTGGGCCGACAAGTTCCGCTTCGAGGAGTCGGGTAGCGAGAACGCGCCCCAGTCCTGGCTGCTGACCTGGCTGCGTCGCACCGAGCTGCTGCAAAAGCTCGGCGAATGGCCGGCACGTTGGATCACGGCGAGCTTCCGGCCGATGCGCAAGACCTACGACGGCCGCTCCATCCGCGCCAAGGCCAGGCCCGCCAACCCGCTGTGGGCACGCGGCTGGGATGCGCTGATCGCCGCGCTGGTGCTGTTCGCGCTGTGGCGCATGGTCAGCTTCATCCACACCGAGGTGGGCTGGGGCGAGGCGGCGCATGTGTTCAAGCTGGGCCTGTTCACGCTGGCCCGCGTGTTGACGCTGATCGCCGTGGCATCGCTGATCTGGGTGCCCATCGGCGTGTGGATCGGCCTGAACCCGCGCATCGCCGGACGTGTGCAGGCGGTGGCCCAGTTCCTCGCGGCCTTCCCGTCCAACCTGGTCTTCCCGGTGGCGGTGGTCGTGATCGTCAAGCTGGGCCTGAACCCCAACGTCTGGCTGTCGCCCCTCATCATCCTGGGCACGCAGTGGTACCTGCTGTTCAACGTCGTGGCCGGCGCGTCCACCATCCCGACCGAGCTGCGCCTGGCTGCTCAGAACCTCGGGCTCAAGGGCTGGCTGGCTTGGCGGCGCTATCTGCTGCCGGCCATCTTCCCGAGCTTCGTGACCGGCGCCATCACCGCCAGCGGCGGCTCCTGGAACGCCAGCATCGTGGCCGAATATGTCACCTGGGGCGACACCCACCTGCAGGCGGCCGGCCTGGGCAGCTATATCCAGCAGATGACGACGGCCGGCGACTTCCCTCGCATCGCGCTGGGCATCGGCGTCATGTGCGTCTTCGTGATGGCACTCAACCACTGGGTCTGGCGGCGGCTCTACCGCCTTGCCGAAGACCGCATGCATTTCTGAAGGGGCCACCATGACCACCTTGATTGAACTGAAGGACGTGGCCAAGGGCTTCAAGTCCGCCGACGGCAGCCTGCGCTCGGTGCTGGAGGACGTGGACTTCACGCTGGCCAAGGGCGAGATCGTCGCGCTGCTGGGCCAGAGCGGCTCGGGCAAGAGCACGCTGCTGCGGATCATGGCGGGGCTGATCCCGGCCGACGCGGGAGACGTGCGCTACCGCGGCCAGCCGCTGTTCGGGCCGGCCTCGGGGATCGCGATGGTCTTCCAGAGCTTCGCACTGTTCCCGTGGCTCACGGTGCAGCAGAACGTCGAGCTCGGGCTGGAGGCGGCCGGCGTGGCCGAGGCCGAGCGCGCGGAGCGCGCCGAGAAGGCCATCGAGCTGATCGGCCTTGCCGGCTTCGAGGGCGCGCTGCCGCGCGAGCTGTCGGGCGGCATGCGCCAACGCGTGGGCCTGGCGCGAGCCCTGGTCATGCAGCCGGCCGTGCTGCTGATGGATGAGGCCTTCTCGGCGCTGGACGTGCTGACCGGCGAACGCCTGCGCAACGAGATCCTGGAGCTGTGGGACGGCGGCCAGATGCCGACGCAGGCCATGCTGGTGGTCTCGCACAACATCGAGGAGGCCGTCATGATGGCCGACCGCGTGCTGATCTTCGCCAGCAATCCGGGTCGCGTGCGCGCTGAGCTGCCCATCACGCTCGCTCGTCCGCGCCGCGCCGACAGCGCCGAGGTGAGGCTGCTGATCGACGAGGTCTACCGACTGATGACCAGCGCCACGCCGACCGCGGGCGCGGCGGAGGAGCCGGCCAAGCCTCATCTGTCCGACCGCCTGCCCGAGGCCGACGTGGGCCGCATGGAAAGCCTGCTGGAACTGCTGGTGGGCGACCCCTTCCGCGGCCGGGCCGACCTGCCGCAGCTGGTGGAGGAGAGCGAGCTCACCGACGAGGAAGTGCTGCCCCTGGCCGACGCCCTGAACCGTCTGGGTCTGGCCCAGCTCAGCGGCGGCGACCTGCTGATGACGCCAGTGGGCCATCGCTATGTCGACGGCAGCCACGAGTTCCGCCGCCAGCTCTTCGGCCAGCAACTGCTGGAGCACGTGCCGCTGGCGGCCTTCATCCGCCACAGCCTGGAGCAGGAAGCCGATGGCGAGCTGAAGGAAGAGCCCTTCCTGAAGCTGCTGATGGAAAGCATGAACGCCGCCGAGGCCGAACGCGTGCTGCGCGTGGCCATCGAATGGGCGCGCTATGGCGAGGTCTTCGAATACGACTTCCACACCGGCCTCATCCACCTGCCCGAGGTGGACGAGGCTTGAGCCCTCAGTGCTGGGCCAGCAGGTGGCTCACGCCCGCCCTGGCGTAGACGGCCAGCACGGCATCGCTGATCGTGCGGCCACCGCCGGGCGCGGCGCCGCGCACGCGTTCACCCCGCTCGACGATCTCGCGCAGCTCATGGGCGCGGGCGATCTGCTCGGAGCGGGTGCGCGCCGGATCGGCGAAGGCGTCCAGCAGCGGGAATGCTTCGG